>Ga0210044_10000515_pt1 | contig 58697 bp, 45 predicted proteins | sample CryGey13umfilter_2_FD_183959 | JGI IMG/M metagenome (GOLD analysis project Ga0210044, IMG submission 183959) | Groundwater microbial communities from aquifer in Utah, USA - Crystal Geyser 4/9/14 3 um filter (SPAdes) (version 2) | ecosystem: Environmental > Aquatic > Deep subsurface >...
GGTAGAGCGGGGTTGGTGTAACTTGATGTTACAGTTGAGTAACTACTGACATTGCCATAGGTGTCGGTGGATTTTAGTTGAAAACTATATTCTGTATTTGGAGTTAAACTTGTGAATGGATAGCTTAATGAAGATGTTGTCACATCTGTTGTTGCAGTACTTGAAACTGTGTAAGTTGAAGCTCCTGAAACAGCATCCCAAGCTGGTGTGAGAGCTGTACTTGTTATTGTAAAATCACTTACACTTGCTGCACTTGGGGCAGTGTTATCTAGAGTGACAGTAGTTGTCGCCATAGTAGAAGTGACTGTGCCATCGTAGGCGTAAGCGTAAAGACAGTAGGTGCCGTCAGCACTTGGTACATCGGTTAATGAATCCCATGTTGAAGTTACTATATTTGCTCCTGGTGTTGTTGTTACTGTTGTAACTTGGTAACTTCCGGTAGAAGTGACAGCGGTACCATTGGCTGAAGTGACTGAACTGATAGTTGAAGTTGTTGCAGGTAAACTAGTACAAGCTCCACTGTTATAGTGATAAGCAATGCTTAGTTCGTTTGCATCGGCATCGTCAACGGTAGAGACGATACTGACGTTGCCTGTGCCGTCGGTTGAAGGGGTGACGGAAAGAGAGGTGAGGGTTGGGGCGGTGTTATTAATATACGAATTTGAATAAATACTAGCGGAAGATCTATCATCTGCAGCAGAGCTCCACACAATAACAATATTACCGGAAGCATCCATACCAATATCTGGCTGAGTACTATAGTTATTATCACCTGTCATTGCTGTGTAAGTTCCTGACCAAGAGCCAGAACTGTAAATATTTGTATAAATATCTGAAGTAAAAGATGATAAATTATTCCAAACTACAGTTGCATTACCCGAATCATCCATAGATATTTGATGAAATGCTCCTAAAGAAGTAGTACTTCCTGCAATTTCTTTTTTATTAACCCAGCTACCATTAGAATATTTACTAGCATAAATTTTTGTATCAACAGAGTTGTGCCAAGCAACAAATGCATTACCTGAATTCATTGCGACTTTTGGTTTAGGTTGTTGACCTACAAATCCACCGTTACTTATTTCTTCTGCAGGCCCCCAAGAACCACCATTTGTAAATTTACTTGCATAAACGGCATAACTATCATCATTCCACACTGCCATAGCATTACCTGAATCATCCAACGAGACATCCGTTTCTATAGAAGATAATGGTATAGTGGCCAATAAATTAGCACTACCCCAAAAAGTAGACGTATTATAATTATTTGTATATATTTTTTTTGCAGCGTCAGTTTGATACCATATAGCAACAGCATTACCTGAATCATCCATATCCAGATTTAAACCAGAAGAACTACCATCTAAATCAATACTAATTTTTGTAGTAGTTGAGGACCATTCACCATTAATATACTTATTTGTAAATACTTTGTATATAGTGTCATATTGCAACCACACGGCAACAGTATTACCTGAATTATCCATTGCAATTTTAGGTTCTGAAGTAGAACCATAAATATCTTCACTAATTTTTGTAGTAGTTGAGGACCATTCACCATTAATATACTTATTTGTATAAATAGCATTATTTTGTCCCCATACAGCAAAAGCGTTACCTAAATTATCCACTTCTATATCAGGTAAATTAGCAGTACCATAAGCATCCTCACTAATTTGAACAGGAGTAATAGATTCCCATACACCATTGATATATTTGTTTGTGTATATCTTGTTATTGTCTTTCCAAATAGCAAAGGCTACACCAGAATCATTCATTTTTATTTTTTGGTTATAGGCGCCACTACCAACAATATTTTCTATTAAAGCAGAATTTCCCCAATCAGCACTAACAAAATTTATTGGTACCAAATTAAAAACCATACTCACCACCACAAAAACATAAAAAAACTTTTTCTTAAACATAAAAAATGAATTAATAAATGATTTAAATTTTCTTTATTATAACATATAGCGTTTTTGAGCACAAGATAGATACTATTTTCTATCATCCAAAAACAAAAAATAAACATTTTTCGTTTCCCTTGCCAACTTCTCCCAAGAAAATCTCTGCAAATTTTCTCTAGCAGCATTTTTTAGCTCAAATCTGATATTTTCATCAGACAATACATTATTTAAGACATCTACTATTTGCTCTTTGTTGTATGGATCAAAGTACAAAGATGATTCACCCAAGACTTCTGGTAAACAACTAGCCGAAGAAGAAGCTACAGGTAATCCATAAAGACTAGCTTCCAAAGGTGGCAAACCAAAACCTTCATAAAGACTAGGAAAAACAAAAGCTGAGGCTTTTTTATAAAAACTCACCAAATTTTTGTCGTCCACAAATCCCGTAAAAATTACATTTTTCAAATTTGCAAATTTTGTCTTTAGTCTTTTGTAAAAATAATTTTCTTTACCTACCAACACCAGTTGATAATCAATATTTTCTTCTTGAAAAATTTGCCAACTTTGGAGCAATGTTTCAAGATTTTTGTGAGGGTAAGCCACCCCAACATACAAAACAAATTTTTTATTGATACCATATTTTTCCAAAACATTTTCATTGTTTACTTCCAGAGTTTCTAAGACAAAAGGTGCTTGATAAGTCACTGTGATTTTGTCACGACTGACACCCAAAGTTGTCACCAAATCTTCGGCTGTAAATTCACTAGTAGCGATGATATACTTGGCTTTTTTGACCAAATGTCTAATGAGAGTCCGATGAGCTCTATCTTTGAGCCAAAATTTCACAGACCCGAGAGTACTAGCTTCTGGTCGAGCAAAGTGATACATCGTCAAATCATGAATAGTCACCACAAACTTTCCTTGATAAAAATATGGTACGTTCCAATGCGTGAAGTGCATCAAATCCAATTTTTCTTTGTTTAGGATATCTAAAAATTTTTTTTGTTCTTCTAGTGTGTACCAAGCCACATCAGCCAAAATTTTAGTAAAATTAGGATTAGTTATTTTTACTTCAGCAAAATTTTCTTGACGCAAAAATAAGACATATTGATTTTCAGTATCAATCTGTTGAAGATGTAAAACTAGTTGTTGAATATAACGCCCTATGCCAAAAGCTGAACTAAGCATTCTGGCGTCTATGCCTATTTTCATAATACCACTTCATCCCGAATCGGCGAAGCACGAAGAGGGATCCCTGCCTGCCGGCAGGCAGGTTTCTTAAAAATTAATTTCTAATCAAATCTTGAATAACAATTGATTCTGATTGCTATTTTTAAATTTACTATATAATTATACCCTACAATCAATCCTTAAGGAAGACTTCTTCCACAGAATATTTGATAAAACTTTCATTTATTCCTTCTACTCCAAATCTTTTGAGCCAAACAGGATTACTGGAATATTTATAATGAAAGGCTTCTTCCAAACTTTTGACTAATCCGTGTTTGAAAGGATTTTTTATTATATAGTTGAAATGTTTCCAAAAGTCGGCTTTGTTTCTAAGACAATAATCAAAGTATTGGTACCAGATTTGACGACCAGGAGTTTTGTCTATTTTATTTATAAAACGTGCAGTGTCTTTATGTAGCTTTCTTACAAATTCAATAATCTTTTTCTTTTGCAACGTTTGACGAAATTCGTTTGAACTCATTTCATCATTCCGTTCGTCTTTGTTTGGATAATTTTTATTTGAATAACAAGATTTGCTTTTACTGATTTCGTCTTTGTTTGGATTGACGAATTGAACGGAGAGAAATTCGTCTGGCACATATATACTAAACAATATATGATAATGATTATCCAATAATACCCAAGAAAATAATTTTATATCAAATCTTTCAATTGATTCCTTTAAAACTTTTTGAAACATTTCTTTTCTTTCATCATTATAAAAATAATTCACTGCTTTATAACATCTCCCAGTCAAAAAATAAGTATGACCATCATAAAGATGAAAAGGACGATGCACATTGTTCATAGTTTATATTTTTAAACACGCTTGACGAAATTCGCTTTTGCTCATTTCGTCACTCCACCCCAATACACCCCCAACACTTCAAAAAAATCAAACAGACAACATCTCCAAAAAATCTTTAGCCATTTCCTCCCAATTAAATTTGGCGAAGTCTTCTACCACAAAATGATTCTCTTCTTTTTTCCTAAAATTATCTACCATCGCATTTTTCAATTCAAACAAATTGTGGGGATTTACTAATCTTACTTTTTCACTAGCTATTTCTGGCAAAGAAGACCTATTGCTGGTAATTACAGGCACGCCACTTATCATCGCCTCCAAAACCGGAAAACCAAAACCCTCATAAAGACTAGGATAGACAAACAAACTAGACAACCGATAAAGTGCCGGCTTGTCAAACGCATCTACATAGCCAATATAATTTACTCCCCTAGTTTTGTCTATGGTAGAAATAATTTTGTTGTACTTCCAACCTCTGCGCCCTGCTATGACCAGATGTATATGTTTGTTTATCAGATTGGATTTGCGATAAGCTTCTATCAATCCCAAAATATTTTTGCGAGGCTCAAGTGTACCCAAAAAGAAAATGAATTTTTTTGGTAAATTATATTTTTTCTGCAAAAACTCTACAGCTACCTCGGTTTTCAAAAAATCCAAAAAATTTTTACTAATTCCTGGATACAACACTCTGATAGAATTTGGGTTGAGATGATAAATATCTACCAAATCATGTTTGGTATTTTGCGATGGAGTGAGGACAAGATGAGCATGGTGAGCTTGTTCTTGTGGCTTTATTAGACTATGCCACAACAACATTTTTTTGCTAAAACATTTTGGCAAAAATTCAAAACTAAGATCATGAATAGTCAAGATGTGCTTGGTATCCTCTGACAAATTTACAAAATTTATATTTGGCGAAAACCAATAATCTATTTTTTCTAAAGGTAATTTGTTATTTGCTTTGTTTATTTTTTGGAGCAATATTTTGTCGAGCTTCACCCACTTCCACAAAAGTAATAAATTCAAAACTTTGTTAGGGAATTTAGTTTGTAAAAAATGCACATTTTCTTGTTGCCATTTTGGGATATTATCAGAATTTTTTTTGAAAAAATTAAAAAACAAATAATAACTATTTGTTTTGTCAAGATGAAAAATGTTATCCAAAAGTTCGTAAGTATATTCACCTACTCCAGTACGTTTTTTGTCTGTTAGACTACGGATGTCAATAATTATGTTCATACTTAAGAATTCTTTGGCAGGTAAAAAATAAATAAAATGCGATGCTAAATAAAATTTTCAGCAGTCAGCAGACACAGCAGATTCAGCTTATTAATTATCTCAATTTTACATGTCCGCCTTGCCTGTCCGCCTTTGGTGGGGGTGGATCTCTATTTTATTATAATCTAGTTTTCTAGATTTTTATAAAAATAAACAAAAGACTTTATAAAAAATGTTAAAGTTCACACCTATTCATCTCTGACAAAAAATCCAAATAATGTTTTTCTACATAATTTTTTATTTTTTCTTTGAAGATCTTTTCATCAAAACGACTCACTTGTTCACGAATTTTGACACTATCCCAAGTATATTTATCAAAATTTAGAACAATATCAAAAAGTGTTTCCCAATCCTGTTTGTAAAAAAATAAGCCACTCACACCAGACACTACTGTTTCTGTCACTCCACCCATTCCATAAGCTATTACCGGACGACCAGAAGCCATAGACTCAATTGGTGTAATACCAAAATCTTCTATTTGCGGGTGAATGAAAGCTCTGGCACGACTCAAGACTTTGGCCTTTTGTTGGTCAGAAATTCTACCCAAAAATTCAATATTACTTTTGGCTAATTTTTTCAAACTTTCCAAAGCAGGTCCATCACCAAAAATTTTTAGTTTATAACCCAAACGATTGAAAGCTTGAACTACAAGATCAAAACGTTTGTAATTGACAATACGACCACCTGTCACAAAATAATCTTCAACATCTGCACTAATATAAAATTTGGACAAATCAATTGGTGGATAAATAACATCACTCTCTCGACGATAATATTTTTTTATTCTTTTGAAAACAGTATGCGAATTGGCAATGAACTTGTCCACCCTATCCACACTATTTCTATCCCAAATACGCAATTTGTGGATTAGCCTAGGCAAAAATAATTTTACCAAAAAATTATATTTGAGATCTTGGATATATTCGTGTGTGTCAGACCAAAGATAACGAGTTGGTGTATGACAATAAGAAATATGTAAGCCATCTTCTTTGGTAAGAATACCTTTGGCAAAAGCACTAGTAGAAGAAAGTACCACATCAAATTCACTCAAATTATGTTTCTCTGTGGCAATAGGCATGAGTGGCAAATACCACTGATATTTACTTTTTATAAAGGGAAATTTGGCCAAAAAAGATTCACGAATATCAGCATCTGCAAAACTTTTTATTTTATCCTGATCATAAAACAAAACAAAAATTGGCGCTTCTGGCCAAATTTCGTGAAACGCCTGCAAGACTCTCTCAGCTCCCCCATCTTGAGACAGATAATCATGAACTAATGCAATTCTCATAGATAAATAAGTAATTAATCTTATGGATACGAAATACGAAACTTACGAACATACGAACTTACTTAAAAAATTTTCGTAATTTCGTATTTTTCGTATTTCGTATCCAATCAAGATTATACTTTTAAAATTCAAAGTACCCTCCTCTTTCTAAATAAAATAAAAGGGGTTTTGAAAAAAATAATAAAATCCAAATACAAACTCCACTTTTCGGTATAAAAAATATCCAGTTTCATTTCTTCTTCAAAAGACAAATCACTACGCCCAGAAATTTGAGAAAGTCCAGTAATACCCGGTTTCAAGACGAAAACATCAGGATATTTGTCAGCATATTTTTCCACTTCTCTTGGTTGATGAGGACGTGGTCCGACAATACTCATATTACCAAACAAAACATTGAAAAATTGTGGCAACTCATCAATACTGAAACGACGAATAAGTCGACCAAAGGGCGTGACACGAGGATCATTTTCAATCTTATAAATTGGACCTTGCTTACTACCATTTTTATTTATCAACTCTTTTTCTTTTTTCTCAGCTTCCAAACCTGACTTACCAAATTGGCTACCGGTAGAATCTTGCTGATACATTGAACGAAATTTGAGAGTAAAAAACTTCATACCACGAATTCCTATTCTTTCATTTTTGTAAATTATTGGACGACCTGTTTCTATTAGAATAATAATTGTAGTCAAAAGCATAACAGGACTAATAATAATCAAAATAATAATACTCATTACAATATCAAAAATTCTTTTACTAATCCTTCCCCAACCATCTAGTGGCGTCTTTTTTAATTCTACAATCGGCACCCCAGCCAAAGTATAGACTAACATATTGGTAGAATAAGTTGCAAAAATATCAGCAGAATACTTGAAAACAATGTGATGTAAATCTGTAAAATATTTGGCTTGCAAAGTTTCTTCTTCATTGGCGCGAGGATTGACAAAAATTATTTCATTTAAGTTCAAAGATAATAATTCTTTATTCAACTTCTTGTTATAATTTTTGTACACTTGCACAACTTTGTAACCCAAACGTGGATTACTATTCAAAGTATTGACAATTGTCTCACTGATATTTTCTGAACCGATAATTACCACCCGACGTAATCCAATACCCAGACGATACAAAAGAGCTTTAAGACCTCTAACCAAAAATCTACCAAACATGACATAAAACATGGCAAAAGCCCAACTAGAAACTACCAAAAATCTAGAATCAAACAAATTACCTGAAAGCACAATGTACAAAGCTACTACTGACAAACCAACAAAACAAGCAAAAATGACTTTGGCCAAATCTTTGGCAAAGCGACGGTTTGGATTGACTGAATAAAGTCCAAGTACAGCAAAAATAAAAAGCCAAACCACTGCAAAAACACCCACAATATTCAAAAATTCAGATAATTGCAACCCAAAAATAACCGGCTTGATAGAGACAATCCAAGGACTAAAACGCAAAGAATAAGCACTGAAACCAGCCAAAACAAGCATCAAAAAATCAATCGGCACTTGCAAAATCATGAGTAAAATTTCTGAACGTTTCATATTTTTTTATAGTTAATTTATACCTATAATACCCCAAAAAAACCTTTTGGTCAAACAAAAAACCATCTTATTTACAAAGATGATTTTTGTTGTCCATTCTACAAATATAAGCCGAATTCTGTAATCCCACCCCTCGCGAGGGGTGGGGCGATGATCATTTATCTAGTCCCGACATTACTGTCGGGATCAAACGAGCTAACTTTTCGAAACGATAAATCGTAACGCTGCTCTTTCTTCAGATAGGGTTTACCACGACATCCCATCACTGGGAGCCGAAGTTTGTAGCCATTTGTCAATTGTGCAAATGACACCAAACCACTTTTCACCTTTTGCCCGCCGAATCGGCGGACTAGTATAGTCTCTGTGGCACTTTCCCGCTCCAATTCTCGTGAGAGACGGAGGGTGGATGTTATCCACTACCTTGACATTGAATTTCTTCAAAGGAAGTTCGGACTTTCCTCACAGCTTAGCCAAAAAGGCTAAACTGAGCGATCATCAAATGTAAAATGCTAGCCCGCTTTGAGCGGGAACAGGGTAAATATAGCAAAAAAGAGTGAATTTGTCAATGCTTTGTTAAATGCTTTGTTAAATACTTTACACAATTTTTTAGCTAAAAAATGTTGAACAACAAAAGTATTCACTATAAAAAAGCTAATCTTTTTTATCTTTCAAGTTACTGAGATACTGAGGAAGAATTCTTTCAATAGTATCAACAACAATACGTGTAGATTGATCTACTTCAACATTGACTGAATCGCCAAGAGTTTTGAAACCAAATGTTGTTCGTGCCAAAGTCTCTGGTATAAACCAAACTTTGAATGTAGCCTCAGAAAAATTGTGATCAACTACTGTCAGACTAGCACCATCAAGAGCAATAAAACCTTTGTTAAAAATGTATTTGGAAAGTCCTAAAGGTAGTTGAAAAGTTACTACATGATTGTTTTCTGATTCTTCAATGTGAATTATGCTAGCCATGTCATGAACATGACCTGAAATTATATGTCCACCAATCTCACCTCCTGATGAAGACGAACGCTCAATATTTACCCGTTGTCCAGATGTAAGATTACCAAGAGTCGTCCTTAAAAGAGTTTCTTGCATAACATCAAAAAATACTTCATTCTCTAATATTTTTACAACCGTCAAACAAACTCCATCAATTGATACACTCGCTCCGGTCTTCAATCCAACAAGCAATTCAACAGGAAAACATATAGAAAAACTAATAAGCCCTAGTGATTTCTTCACAGTGGTAACAGGGATACAAGCTTGTATAATTCCAGTGTACATATATTAGTTTATTTAAGGAAAGGACGGCAAGAACTCCCTGTGATGTCCGACGCAGGACTCACAGGGATGAATTGCCGCCCAAGACGTTGAAATAATAGTTAAATATGTTGTAGAGAAATATATTGAGAACCAGGGGCGAATAGAGGATATCAAACAACTGAAACTGTTCAAATTATAATAAACTAACAATAATGAATAGACGCCCTGTGATGTCCCGCAGGACTCACAGGGTTAATTCACAAAAATTTAATCTTTCAAAAAAGAGATTTTACTATTTTTTGACTTAAAATAAAAAAGATTATACCAATCCAAACAGAAAAAAGTCCAAATAAAAGTGTAAGACTGAAAAATGCATAGGCAAGCATTCCCAGATTCAAAGCTGTCATTAGTGTCGTTGCCGTAATCCAAATATTGCGAGTAGTATTTTCTGTCATTACATTTTTGTCATCTTTATCTAAAACAGGTTCATTATTCTCGTCTAGTTTAGGAATCTGTTGAGGCATTTCAGAGAATGTCTTACCTTCAGTTATGCGTAAAACATGTTCTCTAATTGTATCGGCTTGAGCTTTGATAGTGAATGGTCCACGTACAGGAACATTGGCTATATTTGCATCTTTAGATGTCGTAATATTTTCTCTCACGACATTTTTGTAAGTAAATACCAGTCCACCTATACCACCAATAACCAACAAAAGACCAAGAATAATTGCCGACAATGATGAAAACAAAAGTATTTTTTTCATAATTTTATTGTATTTTATAGTGTCGAAGGGGGGACTCGAACCCCCACGCCCTTGCGAGCCTAGCACCTCAAGCTAGTGTGTATACCATTCCACCACTCCGACCTCTGTACAAAAAACTGATTATACTAATTTTAAATAATTGTGAAAATACACAATAAGTTTTAAAACTTTCTCTCTTTTCCCACGACCATCTCTATTCTACTCTTAGCTAACTTTATTTTTACTTTTATTTCCTTTGAAACATTTCCATCAGTCTCCACTATAAAAGGTTTTTTGCTAAAAACAACGATTTCTTCAAAGGGAAAAATACTTGGTTCTTCAAATTGCTCTTTCTGGAAAACACCTTTTTTGACAATCGGACGTAAAAAAGCTTCAAGCTTACCATCTTGAGGATGAACCACATATTTTTTTCCACCTTTTGACCAAACAAAAGGCTTCAAATTACAAACTACCAATTCCATTTTTCTACCTTTACTGGCTACTTTGAAACTTTCATCATACTCAATTTCTATATCACTTGGCGGAATATGAAGTTGAGAAATAAAATAACGATTGTTGAGCCAACCCACATCCAAAAATAATTTTCGTCTTTTGGCTAACACATCACAAGCATTAATCCCAACAGGAATACCCAAAACATCTGCAATACTATTTTCAGTACCAACTGGCAAAAAACCATAAGTCACACGACAAGAAGCCGCGCGTGAAAGTACGTGTCCAAAAGTGATGTCGTTGCCCACGATTACAATATTTTTGGCACCTTTACGAATTTCGTCTTCAATCAACATCTCACAATTGGTATAACGCTGAAGTCGGATGATTTTACCAGCGACACCATAATCCGTCAATCTCGTTTCCATAGCTTTGATAAGCGAGTCGTATCTTTTGCTCTTTAAAAAATTGTCATAGAGATAGACATACATAAAGAAGAATTTTAAAACTAATCAACAAGAAAACTATTCATCCAAACTTGAATCTATATCTTCTTCCATAGTCTTTTTGGTGCGTCTAACTACTTTTTTTTCATTTTTTGACATTTCTTCCAAACCATTCATAAATACTTTACCCTGAAGTAGTGCCCCTGCTTCTATCACCAAAACATCACAAGTAATATCCCCCATTAGTCTAGCAGAAGCTGTGAGTTCCAATTTACCATCAATTTTGACATTACCCTGAACTTCTCCAGAAACTACAGCCTCACCTGCCTTAACATTGGCTAAAATTTTAGCACCTTCTTCTACTGTCAAAAGGCGCCCAGTTTTGACATTACCAGAGACAGTACCTTTGATCAAAATATTACCTTCAGAAACAAAATCACCTTCTACCACTACAGAAGGACCAACTACAGTCTCTACTTGGTCATCTTCGTGCTGATGAGCATTGCTGTGAGAACGGTTAGTTTCTTGTGATAAATTAGCTAATTCATCGGGATTTTGTTTGAACATAGTATAAAAAATTAAAAAATTAAAAGCTTGAATATTATAGCACTTTTAGGAGAAAAAGCAAATATAGGAGTTTTAAAGTCAAAAGTTTGTAAGGTCCATAAAGTAATCCAAAAAAATAGCTAAAATAGAAAAACTTTATGAAATTTATAAACTATTTTCATTCTCCGTTCCCAGTTCCACTTTCCCCACCACCCTTCACTCCTGGTATCCAAAAACCAAATTCACTACCTTTACCAAGTCCTGGACTACTGGCCCAGACATGTCCACTATGCTTTTCAATAAATTTCTTACAAACATAAATACCCAAACCAGTACCATTGACATTGGTACCTTGAACATTTTTACCACGATAAAACTTTTGAAAAAAGTTTACCCCATCTTCTTCGTTGAAACCAAAGCCATGATCTTTTACGCGGAAAGCATAACCTTCATCTTCTTTTTCAATAGACACATTGATACTACCTCTATCACTATACTTGATAGCATTATCTAGAAAATTAAAAATAACATGACGAATTTTTTCTTCATCCATATTTATTTTGTCAATATTAATATTTGGTTTCCAAACAATCTTCAGTTTCTTTTCTACGACTTCTGGTTTCATATTCAATTCCTTTACTACACTAGAGATAAGATCATTGACACTAGTATCAGCAAAGACAAACTTTGTTCTTCCCTGTTCTATACGGGTCACATCCAAAAATTCTTCCACAAGGTTCATGAGTCTATTGTTACTCTCATCCATATTATTGAGCGTTTCTTTCAATTTTTTATTGACCTTGCCATAAGCACCGTCACCAATAAGCTCAATATAGCCACGAATAATAGTAAGGGGTGTGCGAAGTTGATGGGAAGCAATAGATAAAAATTCTGTTTTTTGTTGGTCTAATTCTTGGAGACGAAGGTTGGTTTTTTCCAAATTTTTAGCTAATACAGCAAGCTCTTCTCTTTGTTTGACTTCTTTTGTAACTGATCTAATCAAAAAAATACCAAAGATTAAAACCAAAATAAAAACAACTATTCTAAAAAGAATACTCCACAAATCCTTGGTAATCACCACATCCAGTAAAGTAACCATTGCTAAAATAAACACCAACAAATCGGCCATCACCACTTTGACATTAAACAAACCATGTTTAATGATGGTATATGCAGTAAACAGTATAAAAGGTAAAATAAAAGTCATCCCATAAGGAATGAATTGTGATTTTGAAAAAACTGATGGTAAAATAAAATTAAAAACTAATAATAAGGCAAAGGTTAAAATCGTTCCAGTCAAAATCAAATTTAATTGTTTTTTTTGTTGTTTACTTGCTTTTAATATTTTTTTAATCATGATTACTAGAGCGCTAATCACAAAACTAAATATAGTAAAACCAAACAAGGCCATTCCCGGACCGTTGGAAATTTTTCCAATTCTACCATCTGGTAGGTAACCAATAATTTGACCCAAAGCCAGAGGGGTAAGTACTACAACAGAAGTAACCAAGGCCAAAGGACGAAAGAAAAATTTATAAAATTTATTAAAAACTATTGATTCATTGGGATAAACATAAAAAAATTGAAAAATCCCAAAGGCATGCCACACAGCAAAATAAAGTGTCATCCTAGTCAAAAACAAAAAAAATAAAGGTTCACGTATTTGATAATTAAAATAATTCACCCAACCCCAGACAATTGTAATTAAAGCAAAAAAAAGAAAAGCTTGATTGGTGACATTGCGTCGATTATTAAAATATACAATAAAACTTAAAATACCAATACTAGCGGTAGTTAGACCAACAGTTAAAAGATCTAGATTAGTACCAATAAATGTCATACCAATATTTTATTATTCAAAAATTATTTCTGGATCAAGACGTGAAGATTGGCCACTAGGTTTACCACCATTCCCAATTCTAAATGGTAGTGCAATAGTTTCATCGGTTAATCCAAATACTTGTTTAATTTGTTCGAATGAATCTTTTACTATTTTGATATGCTCTGTGCTTAAAACTTCATTAGTGTTGTCCAAAATCCTCATCATCAGATATGCAACCCCAGTTATTGGATGAAAACTTAGACCTAATTTATTAGCTTTTAGCCACAACCTCTCCATCAAACGCCCTGCCAAAATAAATTCTTCTGGCGTCCCTAAAGATGATACTGTTATTACTCCAACCACTGATCCTGATGCATATACAACTGCATTTTGTTTGGCAATAAATTTTGAAATACCTATTTTGTTCAATTGAATTGCTCTTTTCCAATTGCTCAATAATTTAAAAATCAAAACTGCTGGTGGTGGCAACTCCATTGTTTTTAAATACAGACCATTTTTATGTTTTAATTCCTCTTTCTCTGTCCAACGAACATCTCTAAAAAAATAATTGTGCAAATGTTCATTTTCCAACATTACTATTTCATTTTGACTAACTGCTTGCCCAAATAATTTCTTTTCCCCTGGGTCATCCACCAAAAATATTTTACCTCCACCAATTTCTTGCACAGTATCTAATAAATATTTTCTTTGTTCATCAGTCAACAATATATCACTATATTTTTTGCGATTGATTGAACGTTGAAAAATTGATTGATAGAGATTGTTTTTTTCAACATCACCTTTTTCCAAAATTAATTGTGAAATCAAATCGACATTAGTTGAATCAGGAAATAATTTTATCTTTGTTTTATAGCCCAATTCTGTCGCCACAATTTTCATGTTCTCCAATAAAGCTCCGTGTGCCATGTGCGAACCACGTTGTTTGTAATTAAAAATTGGATTATCTTTTTCCGGTAAATTATATGATTCAATTATACCACTTTTTACCCGAAATCGCCACGGCTGAGAATTGTCCCCAGACGGGGCACGCACACCTGCTAAAATAACTTTCTTTATATCCGATTGAAGCTGTAGATCTTCAAGACCAATCGTTTGTAAAAATTTAATCCGTTGATCGTTGCGTTGTTGTATCGATTCATCCAGATTATAATCAGGATCAAAAATTGTATCTAAGTTTATTTCCATTTTACCTTCACATACTTTGTCGCCAATCAATATTCTTTTTGCAATATAAGCAATTGCTACACCAGCCAATGTGGCTGCATCACCAGTTTGTGGCCAAGAATAAATACTTTTTCCTACCTCTAATAAAGAGTCTTGCATCCTAGAGGTAATCAATTTTGAACCAGCTATCTTGGTCGCCAGACGTGGCATCTCAGCAGGAGGAATTTTTAAAAACTCTTCAAAAGATAAATCTCCAGCCACACCATTAAATATTTTTAAATCAGAATGCAAATCATAGCGTTCAACATCTACAATAACATTGTCTCCGTTGTCAGTAGCCATCAAAACTGGAATTTTGTATTTTTTTGCTTCCAAACGTAAACTAATTTTCATTGCTAAATTATCCACTTCTTCAACCAAAACATCAACACCAGACAAAAACTCAGAGATATTTGAATCATCTACCCCTTTGTCATATGCCAAAATTTCAGCATATGGATTGATTTGATATATTTGACGCGTAATCAAAAAACATTTACTTTCGCCAATTTGTGTCACATCTGCCCTAATACGATTCAAATTCGATCCAGAAATTGTGTCGGGATCAGCTAAACGCCATTTTTTGACCATCCCCATAATAGCCATCGTAAGTGCTGGATGACTACCAACACTCAACCCAGCAATTGCAACCGATGAATTGTAAATTTTTTTTTGTTCGTCTTCGTTAATAATATTTCGGTTACGTGCAGTTCTCATTTCCAAATGCATTTCTTCTGATAAATAATGTACCAAACTTTTACTCCATGGAAAAAAAACCCATTGACCACAATCACTCAAAGAACGCTCATGAATATGTCCTTTTAAAAAACTTTGCCAATCATTTTCATAATTTAAATCAAAACGAAAACGTGGGTTACGAATCAAAAATAATTCTTTCAATTGATCTTCATACGTGTCTAAAATTTTAGTTGGTTCAACCTGTTTTTTATATTCCAACAAAGAAACACTATCTAAAAAAATTGGTTTTTCAAATGTAGACATACTATAAAAATTATTATTGAATTACCCACTTTTGTTTTACTCCTGGTTTAAAATATTCAGGATGTTCAAATGAAAAAAAATTGATACTGGGATGAACACGCTCTCCAAGCAATTTAGATAACTCACAAAATTCTGAACTTTTTTCTATTAGAGCAGATAAAATTTCTTTTTTTACTGTCACAGACAAATGTGTTGGTAATTCTATTTGGGCTTTTAATTCTAAATTAATTTCCAAATATTGATCTTGTTTTCCAGTAAATTTTGTCTGTAAAGTAAATTTACCAGTAATGTATTTTTGTAGATTATCCTTCAATAATACTTCACGAATAATTTGAGGAAAAATATTAACTCCATAAATAGTAACAGACAAATCCATGCGTTCAAATATATATATAAATGGTAATTGTTGCCAATAAGGCAACAAACCACGACTAGCTGCCTCTTTTTCCAAATCAATACCAAATTTTGTAAATTTATTTTTTATTTGTTCATAACTATATACTCCCCCACGATCACCAATCGCATAACGAATCAACGGAATAGCATTATTTCCTGTCAATAAAATTTGTTCATCTATGGCTTCAAAATTAATAAAATTAGGATTATATTGAGCTACAGTCGGACTTTTTGTCCAATGCTCAAACAAATTTTCAAACAATAGCTGATTCTGGTTAGCTAATCGTTTTACTAATATTCCGGGTGTAGATTCAGTAGCCATTGTACCAATATCCGCACTACCATAAATATGTAGAAAATCAGTAAAAACATTCAAATTTTCTGCTCGTTCCACCAGATAATCACGAAAATTTTCAGTAAAGACTTCAGCAGCCATTACAAAGCGCATTTTTATTTTTTTTAAATCTATATTATTTGCTGTTGCTTCATCCAATAAATCTTTTATAAACGGTGGGTAACCAGCTAAAATCACTTCCCCATATTTAGGTGCCAAATCACGCAATGCTTTAAAAATTTCTTTTTTATTTATTCCAGGAGTAATTATAGAAATTGGTTTTTTACCATTGCGAGCTATAATCTCAAAAGCTTGGTAAGTAATCAGACCACCTATCCAAAGCCCCATTCCAAAAGTAACTATTACTAAAGTAGAGTCAGCTTTACCTTGATCATAAAATTGTTGATGAGTAACTGCTGATTGCCAATCAATCTGGTGGCTACGTGGAAAATAAAATGGCACACTAGTTGAACCAGAAGTAGAAGTAAATACTAACGGTTTATCTATTCGTCCATACCAACATAGATCTTCCAATGAATATTGTTGTAGATAATTTTTTTTATCAGTGATTGGCACTAATTGAAAATCTGACCAAGTTTTAATTTTTTTATAATCAATACCATTTTTTGATAAAAAATCTTTATAGGCTGGAACATATTTAGCGACTTTTTTAAAAAGTCTTAAAGTATTTTTTTGTCCAACCTTTTCCCAAAATAAGGAATTTTTTTTTATTATTTGATTTAAAATTCTTTTAGTTTGGAATTTTTCCACAATTGAGACCATACATTATTTATCAATTTTATTAAGTACAAAAAATCTAGTAGCCTGTACTAATTCTAATCCATTAGATGAATAGCTAAAAATATTATCAACAGTTTGTTGAATGCAATTTGAAACATCCAACAAAACTTTTACCTCTGTCACTTCTGTGCCTGATTTTATAAAATAACTAAAGACTTTTGACATCCCACAGTTGTCTACAAAAACCATTTTTTTCAGTTCTGCCAATTTTTCACTATCACTTTTTTGTATAATCATATAACTATTTTATGTCTTGCAAATTATTTAAACCTTTTTCCTCCAAAATCTTCACCAACTCTTTATTAATTTTTCTAATAGTAAACGGCCCACCGTAAATAAAACCAGTAATCATTTGCACAGCGTCAGCGCCTGCTTTCATCTTATCATAAACATCTTCTGCTGTAAAAATTCCACCAACACCAATGATTTTCAATTTACTTCCAGCACGTTCACGAATATGACTAATTATTTTGTTACTTCTCTCTTGTAAATGTTTTCCAGAAATTCCACCAGGATGATTCAATTTTTCTTCTGATGAATTGAATTTCTTGACCCAAGATCTATCTTTTATCAGATTTGTAGCCACAATTCCTGTAATTTCATATTTCAAACACAAATCTATTACTTTGTCCAAATCTTCATAACTCATGTCTGGTCCAATCTTGATGAAAATATCTTTCTTTATTTTTTTTCCAGAGGATACTGATCCCTGCCTACCGGACAGGCAGGCGCCTTGGGCGGAGACAATATTCATAATTTTCTGCAAAAGTTCTTCTATAAAAGAAACTTGAGCAAAGACATCACACTTAGCCACATTCGGACAACTAACATTGAGTGTAATATAATCAGCTAATTCATACAAATCCAAAAATGAACGCACATAATCATCAGCCATTTCATTTTCTTTTAGTCCAGTTGTCACAGCGATACTCACACCATAAGGTATATCACGTTTGGCTAATTTTTTCTTGATTCTTCTGCTAGCTTCTAAACTACCACAATTTGATAAACCATAATAAACAATCAAACCGTTATCCTCTGGAATACGCCAGAGTCTAGGCTTCGGATTACCAGGCTGAGCTGAGTTGGTGATTGATCCTAATTCAGCAAAACCAAAACCAAGCATTGGATAAGCAAGAGGTGCTGTAATATCTTTGTCAAAGCCGGCTGACAAACCAACAGGATTTTTGAGTTCAATATTACCAATTTTTACATGTAGACGAGGATCATCAATAAACAAAAACTTTTTTATCAAAAAATAAAAAGGGCGCAAAACGCTAGTTGCACCCAAAAAATTAATTACAAAATGATGTATCCTTTCTGGATCAGTTTTGAAGAGTATTGGACGAATAATTTTTCTATATAACATAATCAGTTATGATAAAGTTAATTTTCACTCAAATAACAAATAGTCTATAAAGTTCATAAAGTCAAAAGTCTATAAAGTCCTAAAGAACTTTCGACTTTACAAACTTTAAAGACTTCCAACTAATTTATCCATAAATCTGGATTATCCGGATATCTGGATACTTTACATTTCATCAACAATATCTATTGTAAGCAATCCAAGAGCCTTTGTCAAAACTTCAGCAACTTTTGTACTCAAATATAATCTAGATTTTATCAACTCTTCATTCTCTGCCTTGAGAACACTATGTTTATTGTAAAAATCATTATACATTTTGGCTAAATCAAAACAATACTTCGCAATAACTGAAGAATTATAATTTTGGAGAGCCTTTTCTACTACTTCAGGAAAATCTGACATCTTTAAAACCAAATTTTTTACTTCGTCTTCTGTAAACAAATCAAAATCCTTTTCTAATAATTCCAAATTTTCTTTTCCAAATTTTCTTTTCAGACTATTGATACGAGCCACAGTATACAAAATATATGGTGCACTAAAACCCTCAAAACTCACAGCTTCCTCAAAATCAAACTTCACGACTTTGTCGGCTTCGTGTTTTTGCATAGTGAACTTGAGTACTGCCATTGTCAAAATTTGTACTGTACTATTTATTTTTTCTTCAGACCACTTGTCCGCCGAAACCGCCGAGTCGGCGGTGGAGGAGGAATCGGAATGACGATTTCTAGTCTCTTTTTCTAAATAGTCAAAAATCTGATCACGCAAATCTTCATAAAGAATCACACCACCCGAACGAGAAGACATTTTGCCACCATTTGGAGTATTGATAAGACCATAACCAATATGAGTCATTTTTTTGTGAAAACCATTCAACTCCAAAACTTTGAAAAGTTGTTTGAAATAAAAATCTTGTTCACTGCCGGTAATATTGATACTTTCTTCTACATCATAACGTTTAAATTTTTCTGAAGATAATGCCAAATCACTCGTCATGTATACTCCTCCACCAGTACTTTTACGAATCAAAGCAATATCCAAATTGTATTTACTCAAGTCAGCGATGATTGCACCACCTTCACCAACTTCAGCTATTTTCTTTTCTAATAATTCATCAACTAATTTTTGACCCGTAGCTTTGACTTCACTTTCATAAATAATAGAATCATGTTCTACTTTCATTTCTTTCATCAATTCAGCAAAACCATCTGTACTCCATTTTCTTGTTTCCAAAAATAATTTGGTAATTTCTTCTTCACCACCTTCTAACCTTTTTTGTATATCGTCCAATTCTTCATTATATTCTTTGTCATATTCTTTCAAATAATTACTAGCTTTGACATAAATTTCACCAAGCATTTTCTGCTTATTCTCTGCATTTTCAATCTCTGAACTCTCTACTCCAAACTCAGAACTATGCAAAATTCCCCATAAACATTTCACGACATGACGACCAAAATCGTTGACGTAATTCATCGGAACCATGTCGTAGCCACTAGCACGATAAACTTGCACGATAGTATTACCCACACAAACATTACGAAAATGTCCAATGTGAAATTCTTTGTGAGTGTTTTGGGAAGGATATTCAATCAAAACTTTTTTACCTTGACCGATATTATTGTTTCCAAAATTTTCATTTACATCTTCTAAAATTAATTTACTAACTTCAGAAGTATTTAAAAATAAATTTACATACGAACCAAAAGCTTTTACATCTGAAATCAATTTGTTATTTGGATTCTTGACCGCCGTTTGGGAGGTTTGTAATTTGAAATTTTCTACAAAAGCACTTGCAACTTCGACAGGATTTTTGCCTTGTTCCTTGGCAATCACAAACATAGATAGCGACAAGTCTCCCATCTCTGGTTTTGGAGGTGTAGAAAAATTGAAATTTTCCAATCCCAGAATTTCCTCAATTTTTGTTTGTAAAATTTTATTCATATTATTTCACTTTGACAAAAAATCTTTTACCTTTTTGTATTACGTCTTCTGGCTTAGTGTCATAATCAAAAGCTTCAATTTTTTCATCGTTTACTTTGACACCACCTTGCTCTATAGCACGCCTAGCGTCACTCTTGCCAGTGCAAAGGCCTGATTCAACTAATACTTCAATAATATTGTAACTTGCAGGTTTTAGTTCAGCAATTTCGTCTGGTCTATCTTTACTTTGGATGACTTTTTCAAAGTTGGTTTGACCTTGCAAAGCACCCTCTTTGTCACAATAAAATTCAGTCAATGCAAAGGCTAACTTCATTTTAATATCTTTAGGATTTGTGCCAGTCGCTAACATTTTTTCATATTCATTTACTTCTTCCATTGGCACAGCTGTCGCCAATTTGAAATATTTTATTATCAAACCATCTGGAATAGACATGGTCTTGCCAAAAATATCCTCTGGCGTATCCAAAACAGCAATAAAATTATCATAAGTTTTACTCATTTTTTTCTCACCATCAGTACCTTCAAGCAGTGGCACTGTCACTACATCTTGTTCTTCTTGATTATATTTTTTTTGCAATTTTCTACCCATGAGCAAATTGAACTTTTGATCAGTACCACCAATTTCAACATCAGCCTTTAACTCTACAGAATCATAACCTTGCATTAGCGGGTATAATATTTCTTGCATAGCAATATCACTTCCCTCTTTGAGACGTTTTTGAAAATCATCTCTATCCAAAATACGCGCCACAGTCACCATACCTGTAAGTTCCATCATAAAACTGGCACCTTTTTTTTCAAACCATTCACTATTATACCTTACTTCTACATTATCCATATCCAAAATTTTGCCAGCTTGAGCTATATAATTTTTCATGTTTTTCTGAATATCATCTTTGGTCAACATTGGTCTAGTAGCATTTCTACCAGTCGGGTCACCAATCATGGCAGTATAATCACCGATGAGTAAAATGACATGATGCCCAAGTTCTTGAAATTGACGCAACTTTTGCAGAGGGACAGCATGACCAATATGAATAGAAGAACCTGTTGGATCTATCCCAAATTTTACAGTCAATTGTCTACCACTTTCCAACTTTTTTTTCAAAGATTCTTTGACAATGACTTCTTCCACACCACGTTCAAGAAGTTCTTGAATTTTATTTTCGTCAGTAATTATTTTCATATAATTAATTAGTTATAAAATGATAAAAACTTATTCTAATGGTAAATAAATTTCAAACAAAGTACCATGTTTTGAAATATTTGATGATACCAAACCCTCAGCATCTTCACCATGATAAAAAGACATGTGAAAATCTTTTTTACCTCCACCATTACTATAATAAACAAAAGGTTTATCATCAGCAGAACTTTCAGCGACTCTCCTAGAAAATACACGTAATTCAACACCCATAGAGGCTAACCTAGTATTTATATAAGACAAACCCAATCCCGTACTACCAGTCCCCGAATTACCTGATAAAAAAATAAAATCTTTACTATCAGGATTGAGATGTTTATCTTCCATACCTTTGCCGGTATCCTCCACTTTGATAACCAGCTCATCATTTTCAACAAAAATTTGTAATCTTAACTCAGTATGTTCACCTTCTACTTCAATTCTTTTTTTCAAAGAATTGCGCAATGCATTCAAAACAAAATTTGTAACAACAGCTGTATCTCCTTTTATTTTTTTACCAACAAGATGTTCACTTAAAACATCCCAATCTACATCCATATTTACTTTTCTATCTTGTATACCTTGATAAGAACTAAATTGCCCAGCTCTCTTATAGATTTCAGCTTCTTTCAATAAACCTGGTAATTCACTTGAACTAAAAAAATAAAAAACTTTTTTCAAAACATTAATATCTAGTAAGCTGCCTTGATTTTCTATCGGCACTATACTTTCTGACAAGGCTTTCAACAAAATATCTTTGAAAGCTACATAGAACCTATACCAATTTTCTCTTAATAAAAAAAGAACATCAAAAAACATAGCTTTATCTTCTGTAGTAATTCCAAAAATATTATTAGATATAAACTTATTCAAAATGGTAAAGGACGCGAAGACACGCTGTGTAATATTTTTCAAATCATGTTCCATTTGTTTAATTAATTTGTCTTGAGTTTTTACAAACCTAACTGCTGATAAAACTTCATCTACATCCGCTTTTAAATTTGATACATTCAAAAAATAAGTTTCAAAAGTCTGGTTTTCAAATAAATCATTCGCCAATAAAAAATCATTTAAACTTTCTAAAGAAGAAACAAAACTAGTTACTAATTCTGTTTCTTTATTTTCAGAATTTTTTAATAACTCCCCTCTCAAACTAAGTTCTGAATCTGACATATCTTAAATTGCTTGAAATTGTTTATTTAACTTCTCCAACTTTTCTTTTGATTCTGCCAATTTTTCTTTTTCTTGAGTCACAATATTTTCTGGAGCACTACTTACAAACCCTGGATTATTTAGTTTACCTTCAAGTCCTGCGATGTATTTAGTCAATTGTTCTATTTCACTACCTAGTTTTTCTTTTTCTTTGGCAAAGTCAACAACGCCCGCAAGTTCAACAAAAATTTCTAAACCACTTTCTACAAAAGACACAGAGTTTACTGGTTTATTAGTTGATTGGTTTATTTGTAAATTTTCTAAACGTGCTAACTTAGAAAGTACTGCTTTATTTTCTGATAAAATATCAATTTTATCACCAGCTGAAATTGTTACGTTCAATTTTTTGACAGGATCAATCTTGTAATCACCTTTTACTGAACGAATACCAACTATCACATTTTGGATAATTTCAAAATCTTTTGTGTCTTCATTTTTTTCATCACTCACTGGAAATTTTTCTACCATCAAAATATTTTCTTTACCATAAAATTCTTGCCAGACAGCTTCAGTTACAAATGGCATGAAAGGATGCCACAGTTTCAAAACCGTATTCAAAGCGTAATTCAATATTTTTGATTTACTTCCTTTGTCCGCCGAAGCTCCCTTGTCATTCATAGCTTTAACGTCGGATGAAGCGAAGGAGGGCTCAATTTTGGCAATCTCTAGATACCAATCAGCCAAATCGTTCCAAGTGAAATCGCGAAGTTTTTCACCAGCGTAAGACAAATTCATGCTATCCAAATTATCTACAACTACGTTACTTACTTCATTCAATTTTTGTAAAATCCATTTATCTGAAAGAGTTTTGGCTTCTGGCAAACTTATATCTTTCACCAATTTCTTTTCTTCAGTTTCTACTGTCATTTCAATAAATCTTGCGACGTTCCAAAGTTTGTTAGCAAAATTTCTAAAACCACCAATTTTTTCTTCAGACAATTTCATATCATTACCAGGGGTACTGCCAAGCAAAAGTGAAAGACGGGTAGCATCAGTACCATATTTGTCTATCATATCTAGTGGATTGATAATATTTCCCAAGCTCTTGCTCATCTTACGTCCTTGTTCATCACGCACCAGACCATGCAAATAAACAGTTTCAAAAGGAACTTGACCAAGAGTATAAGTCGTCATGAGAATCATACGAGCCACCCAGAAAAACAAAATATCATAACCAGTCTCCATTACTGTTGTTGGATGAAAAGTTTTCAAATCTTGTGAATCTAAATTTGGATAACCAAGAGTAGAAAATGTCCAAAGACCAGATGAAAACCAAGTGTCTAAAGTATCTGGATCTTGTGTCCAATTTGTAATATCATCAGGTGCTTCAACACCAACATAAATTTCTTCAGTCCCTTTTCTATACCAAACAGGAATTTGATGTCCATACCAAATCTGACGACTAATACACCAATCACGCAGATTATCTATCCAACTGAAATACACTTTATCAAATTTTTCTGGAACTATTTTTATTTGTCCGGTAGTAACTACTTTTTGCATTAGTTCTTTGAGTGAATATTCTTCAGCATTTTTAACACCAGTCAATTGTAACCCAGCAAAAAAGTTTGCATCATCTATTTGAAATTTTTTATTTACATCAATAAACCATTGCGTCTTTGGCAAAGGTTCTACAATATCTTTAAATCTGTCTGACGTACCCACATTTTGCATTATATCTTCTTCTTTTTCGAGCAGACCTGTCGTACGCAAATAATTCACAAATTTTTCACGAGCTTCTTCTACAGACAAACCAACATAATCACTACCAGCATTGCCAGTCATTTTGCCATCTTCACCAATCACTTGAATAAGTCCGATGTCTTGACCAAGTACTTTTTGTTTCAAATACATCTCAAAATCCACAGGACTATGTGCTGGCGTCACACCAAGAGCTCCGGTACCAAAACTTTCATCAACATGATCGTCCCCAATGATTTTTATTTTCAAATTATGACCTTGTTGTCCAACATCTTGTACTTCAAATTCTTGACCAATATATTTTTTGAATTTTCCTGTTGGACTCACAGCTACTGCTGTGTCCCCTAGTTTTGTTTCCGGACGGGTAGTCGCAATTGTAATCGGAAAATCTTTGTGATATTTGAAATAATACATTTTGGCTGGGCGTTCAATATGAACCAGTTCATCATCACTACAAGTACTCTGACCTTTCACTGACCAATTGATTACCCTAAACCCTCGATAAATCAGACCGTCTTCATACATTTTTTTGAACACAGTTTTGACAGCCAGATTTCTCTTGTCGTCCAGTGTAAAAGCTTCTCTACTCCAATCCAAACTAGAACCCATTTTTTTGGATTGATTGACGATAGTGTCATGAGATTCTTGGGCAAATTTTCCGACTCTTTCTAGAAATTTTTCTCTACCCAATTCTTCTTTTGGTTTTTTGAATTCTCCTGATTCAATCAGCATCTTTTCAACTTTTGATTCAGTCGCCACCGCTGCATGATCTGTACCAGGCACCCAGAGCGTCTTGTCGCCTTTCATACGGTGATATCTGACCATTACGTCTTCTATCGCGAGCATTGCTGCATGACCCATGTGGAGTGTTCCTGTGACGTTTGGTGGTGGTAAAATTATGGTAAAAGGATTGGCATTTCTATCAGTAACACCCTTTTCAATACAAACATCTGGATTAAAAAATCCACTATCTTCCCAAGATTTGTAAATATCATCTTCGTATTTTTTTGGCTCGTAAGATTTTGCTAGACTTCCCATATATTTATCATTTTAACAATCCAGATATGCGGATAATCCTGATTTTCCGGATACTGTTTACAAAATTTTTTATAAAATCAATGTTTACTCCTTAAAAATATCAGTATCATCCGTATTATCCGGAAATCCGAATTGTTTAAAGATAATACTAGTTTACCTCAATATCTCATTTTTTGCAAGAAATTGCCTAAAATTAGCCAAATAGTTACAAAAAACGCTTATTATGTGGCTCTATTGACACAAAAGGTTGTTTAGTATATAATCTCTTATCCCCCTTTTTTTACTCAAAAGTACAGAAAAAAGGTGTTGCCACTAGGTATTTAAGCTTGTAGATACTTAGTTGTAACAAAAAATATGGCACTCGGTAAAATAGAACAATTCAACAAAGCGATAGAAGACAAGAAAAACATCTTAATTACTTTCAAAAAACATTTTGATGGTGACGCTATCGGTAGCGCCTTGGCGCTTAAGCTCTTTTTGGAGCAACTAGGAAAACGTGTAGATATTGTCTGCGCTGGTTTTGCATTACCAAGTCAATATATTTTTTTGAAACATTCTCAAAAAATAAAACCAAGTTTTGATGGTCTAAACAATTTTGTCATTAATATTGATATTGCTAAGACTGGAATTTCTGAACTCAGCTATGATACCAAGGGTGATAACCTACGTATATTTATCACTCCAAAAAATGGCTATATAAACAAAGAAGACATCAAAACTAGCCAAAGTGATTTCAAATACGACCTTATCATTACTATAGATACCCCCGACTTGAATTCTCTTGGTGAAATATATGCTGATCACGAAAACTTCTTTTATAGTAAACCTATTATTAATATTGATCACCAAGCCAATAATGAACATTACGGACAAATCAATATTATAGACTTGCCAGCCAGTACTAACGCAGAAATAATTTTTGATTTACTACAAAAAAGCCAAGAAGAACTTGTCAACCGTCATGTGGCTCAATCATTACTAACAGGCATAGTTGCAGGTACCAATAGTTTCAAGAAAAATAAAGTCCGTCCTCAAACTTTGCAAGTTGCGAGTAAACTTGTAGACTTGGGAGCTGATAGAGCTTTTATTATCAAAAATCTTTATCAAACAAAATCTATTGCTACTTTCAAAATTTGGGGTTCAGTACTCAGTCATTTGAAAGAAGACAAAGAAACAAATTTTGTTTGGTCCACTATCACTCGTGATGATTTCACAAGAAGTGGGGCTAATAAAGAAGATCTAAACAATATTATCGACGAATTGATCACGACCTCACCTTCAGCTCAATTTGTTTTACTCTTACATGAAGACCAGAAAGATACAAACAAAATTTCTGGTACTTTGCGAATAATACCACAACATCACGCCACTGAAATAATGAAAAAATACAATGCTGAAGGAGACGAAAATGAAACAAAATTCAATATCATAGGAAAAAGCTTAGGTGAGGTTGAAGAAGAAATAGTGAAACATATCAAGAGTGAGATTAAAAAATAAAAAACAGACTTGAAAAATAAGTCTGTTTTTTATTTCACAATTCGGTCACATCCGTAAATCTGGATTTATTTCTTCAAAAGATTAGACACTATAGAAGACTATGGCCCGTCATTTCCTCCGGTTTATCAATCCCCAAAACTTTCAAAATAGTCGGAGCCACATCCGCCAAAATACCAGACTTTGGTAAGAGACTCAAATCTCCATCAGGTGGATCACCAGCCAAACCAGAAACACCAAACAAACTTTCTTGAATAATCAAGAATGGTACATTGTTGGTACTTGGTGTCTTATCAGTACTACCAGTTTGCATATTTAGAATATTTTCAGCATTACCATGATCAGCTGTAACAAAAAGTACACCATCTTCAGCCAAAACATAATCAGCTATTTTACCAATACTTTTGTCTATAATTTCACAAGCTTCGATAGTAGCCAAAATATCTCCTGTGTGCGAGACAGCATCAGCATTAGCGAAATTGGCCAAAATAAAATCATTTTTTTCAGATTTGATAGCCTTTATTATTTCACTAGTAATTTTACCAGCAGACATCTCTGGTTGCTCATTGTAAGAGGCTACCTTTTCTGAAGGAATCATCCTCCATTCAGTATTATCAAATTTTTGATTATACATCCCATTGAAAAAAGTAGTCACACAAGTATATTTCTCAGTCTCAGCAATTCTCAACTGTGACAAACCCTCCTTACTCAATATTTCTCCCAAAGAATTGTGTATGAAAGTACGTGGGAAAGCTACCTCAACTGGTATTTCTTTTTCATAATCAGTCATTGTCACAAAAAATAAATTTTGTAAATAATCACGCTTAATTTTAGCAAAAGATGGAAGAACAAAAGCTTTAGTCAACTGTCGACAAAGACTAGAACCAAAATTAGTAAAAATTACAGCATCATTATTATTTATAATCTGTACACCTTGTTTAGTTCCAATTATAGTCGGTGCAAATTCCCTGTCATAAACTTTCCTATCATAAGAATTTTGAATAGCACTATGCGTATCAGAAAAAACATAATTTGTTTCAGCTTTGACCATAGTGTTGTAAGTCAACTGCGTTCTGTCCCAATGGCGACCATTGTCTAATGCGTAGTAACGACCTGTTAGTGAAACAATCTTACCAATATCAATTTCTGCCATTTTTTCCTCTATTTTACGAATATGTTCTATAGCATTATTATATATATCATCTTCCCCATCCAAAATAGCATGAACCAAAACACGCTCAATATTATTTTGTTTGGCCAATTGCAACAAGGCAAAAAAATGCTCATCGTTAGCATTTTGAATTTGATTACCAAATAAACTAATAATATGCAAAGTAGAATTATTTTGTTTGGCGTGTTCACAAGCTGATAAGAAAGCTTTGTTTTCAAAAAAACTACCATCTTTAATAGCCTGATTTATTCTTGATAAAATTTTTTTATAAATTCTACCAGCACCAATATTCAAGTGCCCAATACGAGAATTACCAGCTTCTACACCCATGAGACCGACATCTGATCCAGACGCACCAAGACTCATCACCGGATATTCTGAAACAAATTTATCAAAATTTGGTGTACGTGCTCGAGCAATAGCATTGCCAGGAGTGTCTGGGGCTAAACCCCAACCACTAAGTATAAGCAAAACTGCTGGTTTTGGACGAGGATTTTCATTCATAAAGTTTATTTAATATAAAAGGATACGAAATACGAAAGGTACGAAATTACGAAAATTTTTTTCGTAGTTTCGTATTTTCGTAGAGTTCATATTTCGTATCCCATATACTAGGACATTATTTATTAAAGCAACGATTTCCCTGTCATTTCTTCTGGTTTCTCAATATCCAATACATGCAAAATAGTTGGAGCCACATCTGCCAATCTACCAGCAGTTTTCATCTTCTGTTTTTTGTCATTACCAACCAAGATAAAGGGTACAGGATTCGTAGTGTGAGAAGTCATTATTTCTCCAGTTTTTTCATCAAACATTTTTTCGGCATTACCATGATCGGCTGTAATAAATACTTTTCCATCTTGCGACAATACATAATCTACCAATCTTTTTACTTGAGAGTCCATAAAACTTACCGCCACTTTGGCAGCTTCAAAATTACCAGTATGCCCTACCATATCTGCATTAGGAAAATTGATAGCCACAAAATTGTAAGTCTTATTTTTCAAATAACCCAAAACCGCGTTGGTAATTTCTTGTGCGTGCATTTCTGGTTTATCAGCATAAGAATAATGAGCACCAGATTTGATCATTTGTCTTTTTTCGCCATTGATTTGTTCAGAATATCCACCGTTGATAAAATAAGTTACGTGTGCATACTTTTCAGTTTCAGAAATATAAAGTTGTTCATAATGCTCACCAATGGCTTTGGCCAAACAATTTTTGAAATCAGGACTAGGAAAAGCTGTAAAAATGCCTGGTAAATCTGGACCAAAATCAGTCATCGCCACAAACCTATTATTTTTTGATATTTTTTTTCTTTTGAAAGCACCTAAATTCATTTTTTGAAAATCTTTTTGCACAAAAGCTTTGGTAATTTGACGAGCTCGATCACTTCTTGCATTGAAGAAAAAAATCACATCATTGTCTGAGATAGTCGTAATTGGTTTACCACCTTTTATAATCACTGTTGGCAAAATATATTCATCAGTTTCATCTCTGTTGTAAGCTTGAGTAATAGCATCTTCAGCACTGTCAGCTTTCATACCCACACCACAAACCATAGCTTCGTAAGCTTGCTGTGTTCTATTCCACATTTTGTTTCGATCCATTGCATAAAAACGACCAATAACTGTCGCAATCTTTTCACCATTTTTCATATTTTTGCGCAAATCACGCAAAAAATTTATGGCTCCATGTGGAGAAGAATCCCGCCCGTCAGTAAACAAATGTAAATACACTTCTTTTTGTTTTTGCTTGCGTAAATATTCTAGCAATGCATAAACATGTTCAGGTTTAGAATGAGCGCTTTGATCATCAGTCAAAAGTCCCATCAGATGCACTGCACTATTATATTTTTTAGCATGATAAAGAGCGTGACGAAAAGAATCATTTTTGAAAAAGGTACCATCTTTGATAGTATTGGAAATCCTCAGCAAATCTTGCTCTATTACTCTACCAGCTCCAATGTTCAAATGTCCGGCTTCCGAATTTCCTTGTTGATGAGGAAAAAGACCCACGTCAACTCCACAAGCTTTTATCTCAGTACTAGAATATTTTTTAATATAGGAAAATATATTAGGAGCAGTGTCTGCTGTAATAGCATTGCCAGTATTTTTTGGATCAGCCAAACCAAAACCATCCAATATCATAAATACGACAGGCTTATCATTTCCTATTTTTTCTTTGTTTGAATAGTCTATTTTTTTGGTCATAGTCAAAAAATTCCAATATTAAATAAACAAATTCCAAATAATATACAACTAACAAATATAAATTATTTTGATTTGTCTATTATTGTTGATAATATTTTTCTTAATTCGATTGATTCGTCTAACAACTGGTTTATTCTTTTTTCTAATTTTTTATTATTGTCAATAATCAATTCAATCCAATAAGTAGTTTCTTTGCATTCTTTCCTAGAGATTTTAATTCTATGTAAAAAGTCTTTTGTACTTAGTTTTTCATTTGCTTCTCTATAATTTGCCCCAACTGAGGTTGAAGAACGCATTATTTGTTTTATATATACATCGTTTATTGCACTTTTTTCTAAAGCTTTACACATTTTAGCAATTCTTTTGGCAAATTCCAAAGTTCGTGTTTCCAGATTGTAAATTTTTCCCTCCATAATTTTTTTGTATATTGTTTTTTGTATTATTTGGAATTTGTTTATTTACTATTGTCTATTTAGTTACTTCCTCTTCAATCTCCATCAATCTATTATATTTTTCCACTCTTTCCGATCTACTCATTGAACCAGTCTTGATAAATTCGGAATTAACAGCCACAGCCAAGTCAGCAATAAAAGTATCAGCCGTTTCACCAGAACGATGCGAAATAGCTACTTTATAACCATTCTTTTTGGTAAGATAAATAGCATCAATCGTCTCAGACAAAGTGCCAATCTGGTTTAATTTAATTAAGACAGCATTCCCAATTTTTTCGTCAATACCTCTTTGGATACGTTTTATATTAGTAACAAACAAATCATCTCCAACCAAAGTAACTTTTTTTCCCAAACGTTTGGTAAGTATCGTCCAATTTTCCCAATCATCTTCAGCCAAAGGATCTTCAAGAAAAAGTATAGGATAACGTCTAAGCCAAGATTCAAGGACTCTTATTATTTTGTCAGCGCTTGAAGCTTGAGATGGACTAGTAAAATAATATTTGCCTTTACGATAAAATTCTGAAGCAGCAATATCAAAACCTAGATAAACATTTTTGCCAGGTTCAAAACCAGAAACTTGGATAGCTTTGAGAATAAGTTGGATAGCTCTTTCATTATTGAGCAAATCTGGCGCAAAACCACCTTCATCACCGACTGAAGTAGTATAACCTTTTTCATTTAGTATTGCTTTGAGAGAATGAAAAATTTGTGAACCCATCCTTACTCGCTCGGCAAATTTCTTATGAATGGGAATAATCATGAATTCTTGACAACTAAGATTATTATCAGCATGTCTGCCACCATTCAAAATATTCATGGTAGCAATTGGCATCCGCCAATTTTTTTCTGGCAAAGAAAAAGCACTACGAAGATATTTGTAAAGAGGTTTCTTTTGGGCTTTGGCACCAGCTCTGGCACAAGCCAAAGAAACTGAAAGAATAGCATTGGCGCCTAATTTTCTTTTGTTGTCGGTGCCATCTAGTTCAATCATCATCTTGTCAATATTTCTTTGATCCAAAACATCCACACCAAGCAAAGCTTTGGCAATAGTAGTATTAACATTTTTGACAGCTTTGAGAACTCCTTTACCACCAAAACGCTTGGCATTGTCACGTAGCTCCAAAGCCTCGTGAGTACCAGTCGAAGCTCCAGAAGGTACTGCAGCTTTGCCCACAGCTCCACCAACTAAATAAACTTTGGTTTCTAGAGTTGGGTTACCACGTGAATCCAATATTTCTCTAGAAACAATCTTCTTGATTTCTGTATCTTTCATAAAATTGATTTGTTAGTTACTAGGTTTTAGGTGAGCCTAGATTTTAGATAAAAAATAGCTGAGTCTGCTGACAGGCTGTATCTGCTGTATTAGCTAGTTACTATTATACAAAAAAAACAGCCTTTAGGAAAGACTGTTTTTGTTTTGGTCAATTATTTTATCTTATAAGTCACATTGACATCAATTTTTACTTGAGTAGTACCTGGTTCAATCGTAGGTCCACCACCCATACCAGTAGCAGAATCCATAGTCTTAGCATACATAGGATAAGAACCATCTGGAACATATTCACTGTAAGAGATTACACCATCAAGCTCTACGCCCAACATATTAGCTAATTCTGTAGCCTTACTTTTAGCTTTGTTGACAGCTTCTTGACGTGCTTGTTCTAGATAAACTTCAGTATCATCATCTACTACTGATTCTATTCCACCGATAGTATTCAAACCAACTTCTCCTGCAAGAGCCACTACTTTGCTGGCTTTATCCACATCATCCCTTACTTTGACCGTGACACTTTGGTTAATATTATAGCCTACCAATATTCTTTCACCACCATCAGTATATTTGTATTCTGGATACATACTTGGAGATTCAGTCTTGATATCAGCAGAATCAATACCCAAAGCTTTTGTCTTAGCTACAAAATCAGCAATAAGTTGATTATTTTTGTTACTAGCATCTTGAGAAGTAAGCTCAACCAAACTATTGCCTACTGTTATTTTGCTAATATTTGGTTTGACATCAATACTACCTTCAGCAGAAATATTCAATTGATGATTATTTATATCAGCTGGAGCGACACCAATGAAATCATATTTTTTTATATCATTACGGATAAGTGAACCGACTAAAATGATTAGATAAACTAACAGAATACCAAAAAATGTTTTCATTAATTTGTGAGCAAAGTGAAAACCATGACAATTACCATGGTGTCCCATACCAAATTGTCCATGACCGTGACAACATCCATGTTTTTCTTCTGGCATACTAGAATTAGTAGACGCTGAAAATACAGGAGGAGCAGGTGGCATCATGGTTGGCATTTCGACCCTAGAACTCATTGTGTTTCTACGAGGTGCAGAAACAGTTTTTTTGACAGGCATATTTTTTTAATTAAATTATTTATATTCTTTATTATAGCATAAAAATAAAAAGTTGTACAAAAGTCAATGATTGTAATTGTGCGTAACTTAGTGTAGTATTTATATATAAAATTAATTTTCAAAATATGTCAGTAGAATCATTAGATCCTCGCGAACTAGCCAGTATAAGTGATGAATTAAATAAAATGTTTGAAACGGACCAAAAGGCTAGAGAAAACAACAACGAAGAAACAACAAAAAAAATAGACCAAGAAAATACTCAGAAACTAAAAGAAATAATTACTAGCATTGGTTGGCCCACAGAATCCAAAGTTGGAGAGGATCCTGCACATTATGCTTGGTTGTTGGTTCAACACGCTGACCAAGATATAGAGTTTCAAAAAAATTGTTTGAGATTAATGAAAGCAGAATCACCAGAGGAAGTACAACTAGAAGATGTAGCTTATCTTGAAGATAGAATTCTAGTAGCAGAAAATAAACCTCAAATATATGGTAGCCAATGGAAAATAACAGAAGATGGTTCACACATACCAGAAGAAATATTTGAACCAGACAAACTAGATGAACGTCGAGCTAAAATGGGAATGAAACCTTTTGCAGAATATGTTGAAGATATGAAAAAGGCATATGAAACATGGAAAATAAATAAAAAAATAAACTAATATATGCGCCTAAATTTTCATCACCAAAAATCAACTACAACTATATTTTTAATCACAGCTCTACTCTTAGTTAGTGCGGGAGTTTTTGTTTTTGTCAGAATGTATTATCCTCTTAGACCTGACAATAAAAATAATAATTGTCACCAAACAAATCTCCCCTATCAAAATCCAAAGTTGTCTATTGATGAAAGAGTTGTTGACTTGATGAACAGAATGACTGTCGCCGAAAAAATTGGACAAATGGTTTTGGTTGAAAAAAACAGTATTGGTAGTATCAATAATATTACAAAATATAATTTAGGCACGCTATTGAGCGGTGGCGGAGCTGGACCAAAAGAAGACACACCTCAAGCCTGGCTGGAGATGACCAATACTTTTCAAGTGGCTACCAAAGATACTTGTCTTGGTATCCCCCTTTTGTATGGTATTGATGCAGTTCATGGCCATGGCAATGTCCTTGGCGCTACTATTTTCCCTCACTCTATTGGCTTGGGTGCCACCAGAGATGCTGATTTGGTAAAAAAAATTGGACAAGCAACTGCCGACGAAATGGCTGCTACTGGCATTTATTGGAATTTTGCGCCAAATCTTGACGTGGTAAAAGATATACGCTGGGGTAAAACATATGAAACATTTGGTTCAGACACAGACAACGTAACAAAACTCGGCTTAGCTTATTTGGAAGGAACACAACATTCAATCAATGGCTATTTCCAAGTACTCGCCAATCCCAAACATTTTATTGGTGGTGGCAGTATGGAATATGGTACCTCTCACAACCCAAACTTCAAAGTAGAAGAAGGCAATATAACTCTTGATGAAAAAACTTTGCGAGAAACTCATCTAGTTCCTTTTCAAGAAGCTATCACTGGTGGTGCACAAGTCATCATGGTGAGTACTGGTAGCTGGCAAGGAAAAATAAACTCTGACAACTATCATCTTTTGACAGAAATACTCAAAAACGAGTTAAAATTTTCTGGCTTTGTAGTTTCAGATTGGTATGGTGTTTATGAAATTGAAACAAGTAAATATAATTCTCTGGTCAGAGCTATCAATGCTGGTATAGATATGGTGATGACGCCCTTTGAATACAAAACTTTTTTGACAAACATACAAACAGCCTTGAACAATGGCGATATTACCGAGGAACGAGTAGATGATGCTGTGCGAAGAATCTTGAAAGTAAAATTTGAAACAGGATTGTTTGACCGTCCGGAAGCAACATCAACAGGCTTGTCTGTTATTGGTAGCACCGAGCACCGTGAGTTGGCTCGCGAAGCAGTTCGCAAATCTCAGGTATTATTGAAAAACAGAGATTCTCTCTTGCCACTATCTACTGAAATCAAAAAAATTGTAATCGGTGGCGAATCAGCCGACAATCTTGGTCGCCAAGCTGGTGGCTGGACAACAGAATGGCAAGGCATAGATGGTAATGCCGGCATTGTAGGGACAACCATTCTAGAAGGTATAAAAAATACAGTTTCCAAAGATACAAAAGTAGATTATAACAGAACTGGAGATTTTACTCTAGACGAAAGTCTAGCCGATGTCGGCATTGCTATTGTAGGTGAAAAACCCTATGCTGAAGGTTGGGGCGACATTGCTAATCCTAGTTTGAGCCCTGAAGACATCACCACTATAAAAAAAGTAGAAGCAAAAAGCAAAAAATTAGTTGTCGTCATAGTCTCAGGCCGACCACTAGATATCAAAAAATATGTCAACGATTGGGATGCTGTCGTCGCATCTTGGCTCCCTGGGAGTGAAGGTCAAGGGGTGTCCGATGTCTTATTTGGATCTTTTCCTTTTACCGGAACCTTACCAGTAGATTGGGAGTTAAACTAAATTTGTAAGTATTATCTAAAATCTATTTTTCACTTATGAGCACCAGCCAATTCTCTATTGTCGTCTGCACCTACAACAGACTTGATTATTTGAAAAAGTGCATCACTTCTTTGCTAAAAATAGATTTCCCCCAATACGAAATTATTATTATAAACGATGGCTCAACCGATGACACACAAAATTTTTTAGACAATCTAAAAAATGAAAAAATTAAGGTAATCCATAATCAACACAACCAAGGTCTAAGCGCTTCCAGAAATACTGGTATAAAAAATACCAACTTTGACATTATTGCTTTCACAGATGATGATTGTGAAGTGGACAAAAATTGGCTGACAAAATTGTCAAAAGGTTTTAATGATAAACAAGTAGGCTTTGTCATTGGACAGACTTTTTATATCAGCAAAAACTACCAAGGATATTTCCCCGAACGTCTGGTCTCCAACAAAAATGCCAAATGGCCAATGGGTTGTAATATTGCCTATCAAAAAAAAGTTTTTGCCACTTGTAGTGATTTTGATAGTTTTTTCTTCAAATACAATAACGAAGATTCGGAAATGGCGATTCGGGTTGTGAGCAAAGGCTTTTCATTTGGACGAGCCCCTGAAGCGATTGTCTATCACCAAGCCATGAATTGGACTAGCAAATCAATTTTGCGATCAGCTAGAAATGCTTCTGTCTGGCCAATACTAAAGAAAAAATATCCCAAACATTATTTACTATTTGGTCCACCAATCAAATTCAATATAATTATCAACAAAGAAGATTATCTATATTTACTGACAGCGCCAATTTTTATTACCCTATTACTCATTAGATATATAATGCATGGCAAAAAAGATCTAAAAATATTTTTTACTAAGTGGCCAGTTTATCTAATACTCCGAAGATATTATATTTACAAAGAGGCTATAAAAAATAAAGTGCTAATGTTTTAATAAAAAAATCGTCTTGTAAAAGACGATTTTTATTTTATAATCAGTGTAATCTTTTTTCAGTCAGTGTAATCAGTGTCTAGACATCAATAATCACCGGCAAAATCATCGGACGTTTTTCTGTCTTACTCAAAACAAATTGTCCTATCTTATCACGAATATCATTACGAATTTGATTACTATCAGCCCAAGTTTTTGGATCAGATTTTATCACCAATAATTTTACTTTATTTCTAATTTCTTCTATCAAATCTTTATTATCTTTTAGGAAGACAAAACCACGAGAAATAATATCTGGATTTTGGATAAGAGTGCCAGTCTTGGAATCAATCGTAGCAATCACCACCAACATACCATCCCCCGCTAGGACTTGTCTATCACGTAAAACGATATTTTGATTGTCACTCACGCCTAGACCATCCACGAAGACGTAATCACTTGGGACTTTCTTATCAAGCATCACGGCTTTTTCTTGGTTGACTTCAATAATACTTCCGTTATCTGGTACAAAAATGTTTTCTTTTTTGAAACCATTTCTAAGAGCCAATTGCTCAGCTTCACGCAAGAAATAATAATTGGCATAGACTGGAATGAAGTAAGTTGGTTTGATTTGATCAATCATAGTCAAAATATCTTCACGAGTCGCATGACCACTAACATGGACATCCATAATTTCGCCATGAATGACATTATCACATTGACGATACATATTATCTTTCAAGCGTTGGATACTTCTTTCATTGCCAGGAATAATGGAGGATGAAAAGACGACAGTATCATTTTTTTTCAATTGGATAAATCGATGTTGTTTGCTGACGATACGCATAAGTACAGCATTCTTTTCGCCTTGAGCGCCAGTACAAACGACTACGACTTTGTTGTCTGGATAATTTCTTGTGTCTTTAATATCAATCAAAACATTTTTGGCTGATTTGATATAACCAAGTTCTTGAGCAACTTTGACATTCATCTTCATACTATAACCATCGAGCGCAACTTTTTTGCCAAATTTTTCAGCGCATTCTATTACCCAACGAACACGTTCTAGTTGAGAAGAAAAAGTCCCAATCACTACTCTACCAGGAGAGTTTTCCAAAAGGTTGGAAAGATTTTTGTAAATTTCTTCATAAATACCATGACGTTTATCATTGAGAGCACCCAGACTTTCCAGCATTAAGATTGTTGGTTTTGGCAATTTACTTAGTTCATCATAATTGATATGAGTGATACCATCTCTGTCACGAGCCAAAGTCCAATCACCAGGATGAATGATAGTGCCATTTGGAGTTTCCAAAATTATACCCACAGCATCCATAATAGAATGTTCCACTTGAAAAAATTTGACAGTGAATTTGCCAAGTTGGACGACGTCTTCCAAACCATTGACGCGAATGGTACGTAGTTTTTTGGCAGTGTCTTTCTTGTAATCATCTTGTTTGTGTTTGATAAGAGCCAGTGTCAAATCTTTACCAACAATGATAGGATTGCCCAATTTTTCTAGCAAGATAGGCGCAGCGCCTATATGATCAAGATGACCGTGAGTGAAGACCACACCACGAATATTTTTTAGTTTGTCTTCCAAATACTTAGTGTTAGGAATGATATAATCAATACCAGGCATATCTTCCTCTGGAAATTGGATACCCATATCAATAATCACAATATCTCCATCGTATTCAAAAACGGTCATATTGCGTCCTACTTCTTCACAACCACCAATCGGAATAATACGCAAATTCTTGGAATTTGACATCGTATTAGTATTAGACTTAGTATTATTTAGAGCGACGATAGGCTTAGGTCTATTATTATATCTAGTAGGTTGCACATTTTTACGTTTGTGCATACTACCACTATTGGCAGTAATAGACGAACTGCCTTGAGTACGGACACCAAAAGTTCTATTTGTTGGTGGTTGAGCACTCGATTTTTTTTCTCCCGTACTAGGAGAAGACGGTCTTCTACCATAGGTAGAAGTATTGTTTCTAATCATAAAAATTAAAAAGATATTAACTTTCCCACAAAAAGTTGAAACAAAAAAAATTATTTTTGTAAAAATTTACAAAGAAAAAAATCTGTACCAACTCAATCAGGATTAATAAATGAATTAAACAGGAAGACTCTCAAATGGTTGAGAAACTTCACAAAATTGTTGGTAGAAAATCTAACAACAATAAAAGGGTTTATTTTTTGAAGAGAAAACACAAAAAAATAAATTAGTTTTTTGTGTAATAAAAAATATAAACTCAGAGACAAAAACTTTGTCTGATTATAGAATACAGATCTAACGCCTGCCTGCCGGCAGGCAGGAACCAGAGATAAAAATTCGTCCAATCTGTATTCTATTTTTTAGGCGAGAAAATTATTTTTGGAAATTCCAGACTCTCTTGGTCTTCATATACCATTCAGCGACATTCACCAATCTGTCAGCTGGATGCGCAATACGCTCAACATCAAAACCGTGGATAGTGTCTGACAAAGCATAAGTATAAGTCGGTACAAACAAGAAAGTAGCTGGGGTATCAGCCAAAATAGTTTTTTGCAAATCACTATATTCGGTTGCCAATTCACTATCATTTTTGGTACTTCTAATTTTGTCGAGCAAATCATCCACACTTCTCTTCACATAACCAGAAAAGTTTAGACCCGGATAATTTATTTGGGAAGAATGCCAAAATGGATATTGATCAGGATCACTACCCACGATGACACCATAGAGCAACATATCATAATCATGCGTCTTGAGTACTTGTCTGACAAAATCATTGGAATCCACAAGTTTGACATTTACTTTGATACCCACATCTTGCAAATAACCAGCAATCAATTGAGCAACTTTGGAATATTCAGGATTACCAGAAGTAACTAAATTCAATGTAACAATTTTTGATTTATCATTTTTGTCAGTATAACGATAAAATAATTGAGCAGCGTCTAAGCTATTGTCTACTTGATCCGCAATTTGTTTTTTCATCTCGTCCATATTGACAGTACTAGTAGCGTCTGAAATTGTACTAGTAGCAGTAGCACCGTCAGTACTTGTTACTACTTTGTTTTGAGCTTCCAAAGCTGATACTTGAGTATTCACAAACAAAGTACGATAATCTTCAGCCGAAATACGAGGGTAATATTTGTCCAACAACTTATTAGTTTCATCAGCTGAAAAACTTACTCCAGCCAAATTGACATCGTAGCCTGGGAATCCTTCCAAAACAGGTCCATTGATAAGTTGGGCTTCATTGTCCAAAACATCACTGACGATTCTGGCTTTATCTATTGCTTCAGATAAAGCGAGACGTACTTCTTGCTCTCCCAAAATATCTTTGTCCATGTTGTAAAATAGAGCAGTATATTGGGGTAGTTTCAAAGTATACAAATCTATATGTTTGCGTGTTACCTTGTCCCTATATTCAAAAGGCACAAAACCCATACCATCTACTTTTTGTTCACGAAGAGCTGTTACTAGCCCATCTGGTCCGTCATAATTATTATAAAAAACAAAAGAAAATGTCTTTATAAAAGCAGGCTGTCGATAGAAATCTGCAAAGCGATCCAAAGTAACTTTGTTGATAACACCACTAGAATTCTTGACAAGCTTACTAAACAAAAAAGGTCCAGTCCCAATTGGTTGCAAATTACGTCCTGCCAATTTCATTTTGTCCGGAGCAACTCCTGACCAAATATGTTGTGACAAAATTCCGACAGTCAAAGTAGACAAGAAAGATGGGAAGGCTTCGTTCAAAGTGAACTTCACAGTATTATCATCTATCTTTTCTACTTTCACGTTATCAAATGTCACTTTGAGTGGAGAACCAACGATACTATCTTGAATAGAATCAAAAGTAAAAATAACATCATCAACTGTAAACTTTTCCTTGTCGTGCCAAAATACTCCCTGACGCAATTTAAAAGTATATTCTTTTTTGTCATCACTTACACTATAACTACTAGCCAAATCTGGCACCAAGTTACGACCCTTGTCATAGCGCATGAGACCAGTATAAATCATATTGACCAAATCTTGATCAACTTCATTTAGACTAGCAAAAAGTGGATTGATAAGTTGAGGTGAACCCAAAACTCCTTCACTATAATCTCCACCAACTTTTGGTACTTCTACCCCAAATTTATTTGACAAAACATTTAGACCCCAGACAGCACTAATTACCAAAATAGTAAGCGCTGAAAAAAAGACTGTTTTCTCAGGTCCTGACAAAACTTTGTGGATATTGAAAAACTGACGTACCGAAAAAAAACTACTTTTATGCATTTTCTTCATAAGAGCTAAGTCGTCTTTTTCTAGATTACTAGAATTGTGGTTACGTTTCAGACTTTTTGAAACTGTCTGCCACGTTTTTTTGAAAAAAGAAAACACAGAAAAAAAATTACTACGAGATTAGAGAAGAAAAAAATAATTTTGAAAAAATAATTTTCAAACTATTTACTTTGACTACAGAACTAAAAAAGTAAATTTACAATAGCCAAAAGAAAAAATATAGTGGAAATAGCAATAGTCAATTGATAAAGGACTTTATCAATACCACGTCTAGTAGTATGAATAGTTCCAGAACCACCAAAAGCAGCTCCTAAACCAGTACCTTTTTGTTGTAAAAGGACTACCAAAATAAGTAATATAGCTAAAATTAGCTGAATTATTTGTAAAATGTTTTTTAACATAATTTTTCCTAATTTATACCTATTATACAATAATAATGATTAAAAGCAATTAAGCAAACTAATTTTATCAGAATAAAGGCTTTTTGTCAATGACCACGAATCTAAAATTTTGTGCTTAATTTTTTTGTATTATATTCGTGCCAATTCGTGTTAAGATTCGTGTTTCGTGTTTCTCTGTTGACAAAAGCAAAAATATGTTATAATGTGAACACCATTTATTTATACAACGACTATGCCTAAACAATCAAAATTTTGGAAATATTTTTTTATATTTTTAGCTAGTATTGTCGGCTTAATTTTTACATTTTTCTTAATTTTTTTTATTTATTATCTAGCACAACTTAGATATGGCAATTCTGAAACCAAAAAAAAAATAACCTCTGAGTATGAGCGAAACTTCAGTACAGATATAAACAAAGATGCACCTCAAGATACTACAGATTACAAAAAGTTCGTCAGAAAATACAATCCCACACAAGGTAATACTAATGCTAAAGTCACTATTATTACTTTCTTAGATTTTCAATGCCCTTATTGTCAGACAAGTTATCCAACTTTTTCTCACGTTATAGAAAAATACAAACCAGTCATCCAAGTTGTCTTCAAAAATTTACCACTTACTGATATACATCCAGATGCTATAGCTGCCGCTCTAGCAAGTACTTGTGCCAGTGAACAAAACAAATTTTGGGAATATTACACCCAAGTCTTTACCAACAAAAAATTAGATACTGATTCACTTTATAATTATGGTCAAAGTCTTGGTTTAGACATGAACAAGTTTGATACTTGTTTCAAAACTCAAAGAAATCTAACAGACATCCAACAAGATCTAAAAGATGCAGTGGATCTTGGTTTACGTGGTACACCAACATATTTAGTAAACGGCAAAATTATAGAAGGTGTCATATCTGCTGAGGAATGGGATAATATTATCATCAAAAATTTAAACCAATAAAATATGAAGAAACTATTTGTTATTTTGGTGTTTAGTTTTTTGCTTATACCACAAGCTAGTCAGGCTGTAGACCAAAGATGCTGGGTCAAAGAAGACTGCAAAACGTTTCGAACAAATTATGGGGCCACTGATGCTCTAGGTGGTTTTTATGATGCTGCGACTCACGATGATGCTCGCAAAGCTTGCGAAACAAATGGAGATGGTGTCGATGTTTTTGGTAGAGAAATAGGTTTTTGTCTGCCGGTTGGTGAAACTGTGACAGCCATCACCTTTGGTGGTCAAAACAAATTTACCAATATAGGAGAATTCATAAAATTTATTTACAAATACGGTTTTATAGTCGGTGCAGTAGTAGCTGTCATGGTCATCATTGTCGCCGGAATAATGTATATTTTTTCTGGTGGTAATTCTGATACAGTTGGACAAGCTAAGAAAAAAATATTTGGAGCTCTAATCGGACTAGCACTTATGGCTTTATCTTATACTATTTTGAATAATCTAAATCCTTACTTAACAAACTGGCGTTTACCTGGAATCTGGGCGATAAATGCCGAAGGTACCACCCCTTATGCTTGTAATAAATTACCAGCAACTAGCCAAATTGCTATTGCCAAAAAATCAGAAGAAGCAAAAGCAACAACAGCTATGTCTGAAGCACAATGGTTTATACCAAATAATAATTCAGCACCAAGTAGACCGACGGTAAATCCGATTGTAGCTGGATTATCTCTTTTGCAAGAACAAAACAATTTAAAAAATAAATCTGTCTGTGGTTTTGATTATTTTATCAAAGGAGAAAAGGAAGACCAATTTTGTCGCGGTGATTACTGCACCCCAGGAAACCTTTGTATTCAGGGAGTGAATGAAACAAATAGAAGTTGTATACAAGCCAAGATAGCTGGAAAAATCTATGCCACAGGTTTTTTTAGTAAAGCAGTGGGTGATTCAAATTTTTTTGTAAAGGCAGGTTTTGGATTAGCAACTGATTTTTGGGCATGGAAATGGATAACAAATATTAGCATAATAGCACTATGCCAAAATGAAGGAAGATTTAAAGACAGTAGTGCACTTGAAGATTCCACTCCAGAGGACAAAATAAATAAAAAGACAATGGAAGAAAATTATTTAATGAATTATACTTCTGCTGATGTAGATAATTTGGCAAGTGATTGTAAAAATTCTGCAGTTGTGGGCTTTGTTTTTAAAGTAGATGTTAATAACTCAAATGATCCAACCGACGAAACACATATGTTAGGCTTAGATGAAAATGGCAATATGGTAGATTTGTGTCCATATAATGATGTAGGTATAAACACAACAGAAGAATCTAACGATAATCCTTGTTGGGCTTATATTTATAGTGCTAAACCAGGTATGTGGAGCTTCCCATATTTTATAACAGCAGAGCTATTGAAAAAAGGGTTTATAATGGACATAGACGTAAGTAAAATAACCTATGTAAATATAAATTGTTTTTCAGCTATCTGTCCTAGTAAAACAAAATTAAACATATTAAATAATATATATGGTAAAAAATGGGGTTTTATTTACCAATAATAAAAAAATGAAAAAATTACTTACAATCTTAATCTTTGCCTTTTTGCTCATACCCCAAGTTAGTCAAACTGCCGACCAAAGATGCTGGGTGAAGGAAGATTGCCAAACATTCCGAACAAATTATGGTGCCACTGATGCTATTGGCGGTTTTTATGATGCTGCGACTCACAGTGATGCTCTCAAGGCTTGTGAGACAGACGACAAAGGTCAAGATGCCTTCGGTAGAGATATTGGTTTTTGCCTACCTGTTGGTGAACCTGTCACTACTGTCACTTTTGGCGGACGTAACAAATTTGCCAATATAGGAGAATTCATAAAATTCATTTATCAATATGGCATGGTAGTCGCTGGTGTATTAGTTGTCATGGTCATTGTCATTGCTGGAGTGATGTATATCTTTTCTGGTGGCAATACTGACACAGTAGGACAAGCCAAAAAAAGAATCTACGGTGCCGTCATCGGGCTTGTTCTCATGGCCCTGGCCTATACCATGCTAAATGTCGTAAACCCCTATCTAGTAAATATGAAATTACCAGGTATCTGGGCTGTCAACAGTGACATCTTAGTACCCTATGCCTGCAACAAATTACAATCTCCGCAAGGTAATCCCATCGAAATTGCCCTGGCCAAACAATCATCTGCCACCAGACCAGACATAGCTATGACTGAAGCAGACTGGTTTCAATTTGATAATACTGACAAAACAGGCAAAAATAATGCCAAATGTGGTTTTGACTATTTTATCCAAGGTAAATCAGAGGACCAATTCTGTCGTGGAGATTATTGTGATTCTGACACACTCTGTTTTCAAGGAGTAAATGAAGCCAACCAAAACTGCAAAAAAGACAAAATGATCGGACAAATCTATGCTACAGATTTGTTTAGCACAAACTATGGAGATGCAGATTTACCTAAAAAAATGCTCATGTTTGCAATTAATAACTTCTGGAGCTGGAAATGGATCACCGAAATCGAAGTAGATATTATTTGTAATGATGGCAAAACAGATCTTTCATATTATCAAAGTCACAAAACTATTGACCGTTTTATAGATTCAGATCCTGATAATAAAGTCAATAAAAATACCAAGAAAGAAGAATATATAATAAACTATACAGAACAAGATATTGATGACTTGATTAGTGAGTGTGACAACGATACAGGCAAAACACCAACTTATATTGGTTTTGCTATAAATGTAGATGTCAATTTACCCATAAAATCCACAGATGAAAATCATCTCCTTGGTAGAGACAAAGAAGGTAATATGATTGACCTTTGTGCTGCTAAGAATGTAGCTGATGGTGATAATTGGGAATGGTGCAACTATAATTTATTTATCCTAAAACCAGGTATACCACATGATCTTTTAATAACCAAAGAACAACTACTACAAGGCTTTGTTTTTAATATAAATGTAAGTAATATATTCATAAACTATCCCCAAGAAGAGAAGGCTAATGACCACTATACAGACAAATGGGGTGGAGGTTAAATAATAATCTTAAATAAATTTAAAATTTTGACAGACACAAATAAAAATAATCTATGCACGACAAAATAAAAGTAATCAACGCCCGAGTACACAACTTGAAAAACGTCTCAGTTGAAATACCAAAAAATAAACTAACTATTATTACAGGACTTTCCGGCTCAGGAAAGTCCTCTCTGGCTTTTGACACTATTTACGCCGAAGGCCAACGTCGCTATGCCGAAAGTTTGAATGCCTATGCTCGTCAATTCATGGATATGCAAGATAAGCCAGATGTTGACGAGATTCAAGGTCTATCCCCTACTATTGCAATAAATCAAAGAAACTTCGCCAAAAATCCTCGATCAACTATCGGAACAACAACAGAGATTTATGATTATTTGCGCCTTCTTTTTGCACGCATTGGTAAACAATGGTGTCCAAAGTGTCACATCCCAGTAGATTTTTTGAACAAAGGCAAAATTATTGAAGAAGTGAGAAAAGCCAAAAAGAAAAATCCAGAACTTCTACTCCTTTCCCCTATTATTAGACAACAAAAAATCAGTTTGAAAAATTTGAAATTGAAAATTGAAAAAACTGGTTATAGTAATTTGCTAATAAACGGCGTCAACGTCAAAATAAAAAATTTGAAAAATTTCAAATTCAACCCTGAATATCTTTACGATATAGATTTGCTGATAGACAAACTTAGTACGATTCCACTGGGTGATCTGACAACTCATGTTGAAAAGGCTCTTGACTATGCCAATGGTTTTGTCAAACTTTTGGATGAAAAAAAAAATGAATATATTACTTTTTCCGAGGTGCCAATTTGTAGTCAATGTGCCCGCGTCTTTGAACTAATTGAACCACGAACTTTTAGTTTCAACAGTCCTTATGGAGCTTGTCCACGTTGTACTGGTCTTGGCAAAACTCTAGAAGTCTATCCAGAGCTAGTAATCCCAAATCCTAAACTAACTATTGCCGAAGGTGCAGTCCAGCCTTGGACCAGACTGGTTGGTAACCAAGTATATTATCAAGAACTGATTGCCAAAGTAGCCGAAGCTCACGGTTTTTCTGTTGATGAAGCTGTCGACAAATTGTCACAAAAAATCATAGACATCATTCTCTATGGTACCGACGGACAAGAATATGATTTGCATGGCAAAAAAACTATTTATGAAGGTGTCATTCCCAATTTGACTAGCAAATATTTGACTAGCAAATCAGAGTACGTCAAAAAAGAAATAGAATCTTACATGCACGAAAAAGATTGTTCAGTCTGTAATCGCAAAAGACTCAAAGAAGACAGTATTTACGTCAAAATTGCAGACATGACGATTGCTGACATGGTTGAAATGAGTATAGCTGAAGCCCTGACTTTTTTCAAAAATATTGAAGGCAAAAAATCCGACTTACTCAAAAAACTAAAAGAAAAAGAACAAGAGGTCGCTATTACCATTGCCAAAGAAGTCAGAAGAAGATTGGATCATATTGATAAAGTGGGCTTGAGTTATATCACTCTTGATCGCTCAGTCAGTACACTCTCTGGTGGTGAATCCCAAAGAGTGCGTTTATCCACTCAACTTTCAGCAGGACTGTCTGGTATTATCTATATTCTTGATGAACCCTCTATTGGTTTACACTCCAAAGACAATGCCAAACTGATTGAGACTCTAAAATCTTTGCGCGATTCTGGTAACACGGTAATTGTGGTTGAACACGATCGAGCTATTATGGAGGCTGCTGATTATTTGATTGACATCGGTCCAGGAGCTGGTGAATATGGTGGCGAAGTCATGGCTTCTGGTACTCCAGCCCAAGTCAAAAAAGACAACAAATCTATGACTGGTCGCTATTTGAGTAAAAAAGAAAAAATACAAACTCCCAAAAAACCTCGCAAAGGCAATGGCAAAGAAATCATTATTGAAGGCGCCAAAGCCAACAACTTGAAAAATATTGATGTCAAAATTCCGCTTGGCAAACTCGTCAGTATCACTGGTGTCTCTGGCTCTGGTAAATCTACCCTTATTCTAGATATTTTGAGCAAAGCACTAGCCAAGAAATTTTATCGCGCCAAAGATGAACCAGGCATCCACAAATCTATCAAAGGACTAAGCAATATTGACAAAGTCATTACGATTGACCAAACCCCAATTGGTCGTACACCTCGCAGTAATCCTGCTACTTACACAGGAATATTTACTCTCATCCGTGATCTCTTTGCTGGGCTACCAGAATCCAAAATGCTATCCTACAGTGCCGGAACATTTAGTTTCAATGTCAAAGGTGATGGTCGCTGTGAAGCTTGTGGTGGCGAAGGCTATGTCACTATTCCGATGCATTTCTTAAACGATGTCTATATTGAATGTAGCGAATGTCATGGCACGCGCTATACCAAAGATGTTTTAGAAATTCACTACAAAGACAAAAATATTGCGGAGATTCTCAAGATGACAGTGGAAGAAAGTTACAAATTCTTCATGCACCAAAAAAATATTGCTGAAAAATTACAAATCCTCCGCAATGTAGGACTTGGTTATCTGCAACTTGGTCAACCGGCCACTACTCTCTCTGGTGGTGAGGCGCAAAGAATAAAACTCGCAACAGAATTGTCTCGTCGCTCCACTGGCAAAACTCTATATATTCTTGATGAACCAAGTACTGGTTTACATTTTGAGGATATCAAAAAACTTTTACACGTCCTCAATCAACTAGTGGACAAAGGCAACACCGTACTTATCATTGAACACAATCTTGATATTATCAAATCCAGTGACTGGATAATTGACTTAGGTCCTGAGGGTGGCAAGGCGGGGGGTGAAGTAGTTGCAGAAGGTACAGTAGAAGATGTTATCAAAGTAAAAAAGAGTTGGACTGGAAAGTATTTGAAGGGTGTAGTGTAAAACTAAATAAATTTAAAAAGAACAGAGCTGAGAAGTTCTGTTTTTTTATTATATACAAATTACACTATTATTACACTTAAAGAATGTGTGTATAAATAAATATTGACATACTTTTTTAAAAGGAGTACAGTGTAGGCATATGAACCAAAAACTTCACAATTTAGCCAACATATATTCAGGATACTCTTTTCGAGGAGCAGTCAAAAATGAGAAAGACGGATCCCACAAAGTAGTACAGGTCCGAGACATTGAATCAGATACTAGTATAATAAATACACAAAATCTTGTACAGCTCAACTTTGATGAAAAAACCCACAGTCCTCTACTCCAAAACAACGATATTCTTCTTTCCAGTCGTGGTACTGACAATGCAGGTCTAAAAGTCGGAATTTTCTATGGAGAAGAAAAAAATATTGTAGCGACGTCCTCTCTCTTTATTATAAGAATAACTAACAAAAAAATTCTACCGGAATATCTACTCTATTATCTCAATTCTTTCTACGGACAAAAAGATCTAAAAAGTATAATGATGGGAGCTACAATAAAGACAATCTCCAAAAAAGAATTAGCTGAAATGAAAATACCAATAATCGAAACAGAAAGACAAAAAATACTAATAGATATAATGAAAAATCTAATCAAACAAAAACAATTACACAGACAAAAAATTAATTTATTAAATATTCTTACAGACAATATTTTTTCTACCCAACTATAAATATATGACAAAAATAAACCAAGAAGATCTAAACAAAAAACTTTATGCCGCCGCTGACTCTACTAGAGTACAGCTTGATGGTGGTGTTTACAAAGATTATGTATTGACAATATTGTTTTTGAAATACTTAAGCGATTTATCCAAAAAACAATACAAAAAATATCAAGAAAGATTCGGCAATGACAAAACACGTATCGAAGAAAAAATGAAACTAGACAGATTCTATTTACCAGAAAATTCTTCTTTTGACGATATTTATGATATTCAAGAACAAGACAATATTGGTGAGGAAATAAACAAAGTTTTACACAATATAGAAGAAGCCAATAGCAACAAATTGGAAGGTGTTTTCCAAGCAGATTTCAATTCAGATGCAATCTTGGGGAAAAAAGAACAAAGAAACAAAATGATCCGTCATCTTCTTCATGATTTTCATGATATAGATTTAGCAGAGATTGATGAAGATGTGATCGGCAATAGCTACATGTACATGATTGAAAAATTTGGTACAGATGCTGGCAAAAAAGCTGGAGAATTTTTTACTAAGAAGTCAGTCGCCAAATTACTCGCACGTCTTGCCTCACCAAAAGAAGGAGATCGCATTTGTGATCCCTGTATTGGTTCAGGTGGTCTCTTACTTTTGGCTGGTGAAGAAGTAGAAAAACAAGGCTCAAAAAATTATATGCTCTATGGGCAAGAAAGTACTGGCAGTACTTATCAGCTTGCTCGTATGAATATGTTCCTACACGGCAAAGACAGTGCTAGACTAGAATGGGGCGACACTTTAAATGGCCCTCTACTTGTCGAGAATGACAAACTGATGAAGTTCGACATCGTCGTCAGTAACCCACCTTTTTCTCTAAAAAAATGGGGAATTGAAAATGCCGAGGGCGACAAATATAATCGTTTCTTTCGTGGTGTTCCACCAAAAGACAAAGGCGACTTCGCTTTCATCTCTCACATGGTAGAGACTGCCAAACCAAAAACTGGTCGTGTCGCAGTCATTGTACCACATGGTGTACTTTTTCGCGGTGGAGCTGAAGGTCGCATCCGCCAAGCACTATTAGAAGAAAATATTATCGACGCAGTAATTGGTTTACCAGCTGGCTTATTTCAAACCACAGGAATTCCAGTAGCTATTCTTATCATCGACAGATCTCGCGAAGTCGGAGGTAAAAATGAAAATAAAAAAGATATATTATTTATCGAAAGTTCAAAAGAATTTACTACAGGCAAAGCCCAAAACATCTTGGAAGAGAAACATGCTGACAAAATAGTAGATACTTATGAAAAAAGAAAAGAGATTGAAAAATTTTCTCGTCTAGTAGATCTAAAAGAAATAAAAGAAAATGATTACAATTTGAATATCACTCGCTATGTAGATACTTTCATAGAGGAAGTGCCTGTCGATATACAAGCAACTTTGGAAGAAATAAAAAAGATTGATCCAGAATTACAAAAACTAGAAAAAGAAATGCAAAGTTATTTGAAACAACTAAATATTATAAAATAATTATCCACAGATGTTTTCCTGACATCAGGCAGACATCAAAAATTTTATAAAATAAGGAGAAAAATATGGCACAAAATCAATTTGAACAAATAAAGAAAATTAATGAATATGGTTCTGACTATTGGTCAGCACGTGAACTGGCAAAAGTACTAGATTATACTGACTATCGCAATTTTTTGAAAGTTATAGACAAAGCAAAAGAGGCATGTGAGAACAGTGGACAAGATATCCACAACCATTTCGTTGAAGCCAACGATATGGTCTCTATTGGATCAGGAGCAGAAAGACCTATTGATACCACCCATTTATCACGTTATGCCTGTTATCTACTAATTCAAAACTCTGATACTAGCAAAGAAATTGTAGCCTTAGGTCAAACTTATTTTGCCATACAAACACGAAGACAAGAAGAAAATGATGCTGTGCTAGAAGATCAAAAAAGAGTAATGCTTAGACAAGAAGTAAAAAACACAATACTTCCCTAGCAGAAGCAGCAGCAAATGTAGGAGTGATAAATTATGGTAAATTTCAAAATTTTGGCTATAAAGGTCTTTATGGTGGTCTAGATGCTTCAGAAATAGCTAAAAAGAAAAATCTAAAAAAATCACAAAAAATCCTTGACCACATGGGAAGTGAAGAGCTTGATGCCAATCTATTCCGTGCGACACAGACAGATGCCAAATTGAGACGAGAAAACATCAACGGTGAACATGAAGCTGTCATAACACATTATCAAGTTGGCAAAAAAGTACGCCAGACAATAGAAGAACTTGGAGGTACGATGCCAGAAGAGCTACCAGCAGTAGATAGTGTAAGAAAAGCTGAAACTAGAATAAAAAAAGTTGATCAGAAAAAAATTACAACAAAAAATAATAAAAAGAAAAATAAATAAAATTTCTGTTAGTAAATTCGGAAATTACGAAAATAGATTAACAAAGAAAAAAATATAAAATATGCCAAAAAAAAATTTAAGAACAATTAAAGAGACACTAAAAGGTGGAAATGTAAAAAGTATAAATAAAAAAACTTTAGAAAAAAAGAAAAATGCAGAATTAATTAAGAAAGCCGATGCAAATAAATTGCCAGGTTATCATACAGTAAAAAGAAAAGGTCAGAAAAAGTTTTTACGTTCCAATCAAAACCCGAAGAAAAAAGATAATCTTGATCCTTTGTGGGATAAGAAAAGATAATATACAAATAAAATGTTTGACATTACACAACATGAAATTTATTTAGATTTTATTGAAGAATTAACTCCAATTGTAAAGAAATTTCGTGAAGCTAACAAAAAAGAACAAGATCCACTTCTCTCTAAAAAAGAAGAATTCATTTTTGATGTTTATTAAATAACATTATTCCTATATACAAAAAAAGAAAGTCAGAAGTTAGTAAATAATAATATATGAACAAAAAAACAAAAATTCCACAAAACTGGCAACAAATAAAACTTGGTGACATTTTAAAAGTTGGCAGTGGAAAAGACTATAAACACCTCAAAAAGGGTAATATCCCTGTTTTTGGAACTGGTGGTTATATGTTGTCTGTAGATAAAGCAATTTATTCAGGTGAAACAGTATTTATAGGTAGAAAAGGAACTATCAACAAACCATTTTATTATAAAGGAGACTTTTGGACTGTTGATACACTTTTTTATACTCACAATTATAAAAATACAACAGCTAAATATATAAATTTTGTATTTCAAAAAATAAACTGGTTAGTTTATAATGAAGCATCCGGAGTTCCTAGTTTGTCAAAAACTACAATAGAAAAAATAAATTTCCTCCTCCCTCCCCTCCCCGAACAATCCCGCATCATCTCAGTCCTCGAAACATGGGATCAAGCTATTGATGAACTAACAAAAAAAATAAAACTAAAAAAACAACTCAAAAAAGATTTGATGCAAAAACTTCTGACTGGAGAAATTCGTTTGCCGGGGTTTAGTGATAAATGGCAAAGTATTGATTTCTTAAGATGTATCAATGTCTTGACCAAAATATCTGGCGAAAAGAAATCTGATTATTTAAATGAAGGTAAATATCCAATTATTGACCAATCTCAAAATTTGATTGCGGGTTATTCAAATAATAATAAATTAGTTAATAAAATTTACCCAGTTATTATTTTTGGTGACCACACTCGAATTGTAAAATTTGTGAACTTCCAATTTATACTAGGTAACGACGGCACAAAAGTTTTTACGGCAAATGATAATATTGATTTAAGATTTGTTTATTTTATTTTATTGACCTTAAATATTCCTAATACTGGATATAATAGACATTTCAAGTATATTAAAGATTTAATATTTAAAATACCATCATTCATCGAACAAACTTCCATCTCTGATATTCTAACTAAAGCTGATGAAGAAATTGATTTATTACAAAACAAACTATCCGAATGGAAAAAACAAAAAAAATATTTGTTGAATAATCTGATTACGGGAGAAATAAGAACTCCGAAAAATATGAAAATAAATAGTTAATATGATCAAAAAAGAAAACAATAGCGCCTTTGTAGATGGACAAAATTTGTATATGGGAACACGGTCTGAACAAGAACCTTGGAATATTGATTTGGCAAAATTCAGATACTATCTCTCAAAAAAATATAATGTCGAAAAGGCCTACTATTTTTTGGGATATTTGAATGAAGAAAATCAAGATTTATATGCTAAGATTCAAGAGGCAGGATTTATTCTGGTATTCAAAAAACATACCGATATCATGGCAGGGAAAAAGAAAGGAAATGTAGATACAGACATAGTATTCTCAATAATGAAAAAATATACAAAAAAGAACTATCTGATAAAGTAGTTCTTGTTTCCGGCGATGGAGATTATAAGATGATTGTAGACTTCCTTATTGAGGAAGATAAATTCAAGAGAATCCTTTTTCCAAATAAACAATTTGCCTCTTCACTCTACAAATCTCTAGAACCAAAATATTATGACTATTTAGGGAATGAAGGAGTAAGACGAAAAATTGAATATAAAACAAAAAAGAAAGGTCTCCTTAGGTAATTAACCGTTTGGATTCCCTTCGTCTTTATGCTTATATAATACCACAGAATAATCAGCTTGTCAAGATTCTCTGTGGAAAAATTTAATAAAATATGAAAAATACAAATACAAAAATAGAAGCCAAATTTGATGAAGCGAGCGACACCCAGTTGCCATTTGTCGAGCTACTCGTCAATCTTGGTTACCAATATATTTCCCGCTCTGAAGTGATCAAAGAACGTAATGGCGGTACTGATAAATTTATTTTGCAAGATGTTGCTTTTGCATCTCTATCTAGGATAAATGATTATGAGATAGATGGTGAAAAAATAAAATTCTCACCAAAAGATATCAAAGAAGCCATAGACAGTCTAGAATCCATCCAATACGAAGGCTTGATAGATACTTCAAAAGAAATCTTCAATCTTCTCATGCCGACGACTGGCGGCAAATCTATCAAAGTCTTTCACAAAGGCAAATCTACTTCCAAAGATTTTCGTTTTGTAGATTTTGAAAATATCAAAAATAATAGTTTTCACGTCGCTCTTGAATACGAAGCTAGTGGACGTGGCAATATCCGACCGGATATTATCGTCTTCGTCAATGGTATCCCTTTTGCTATTATTGAAAACAAGAAAAAAGGCGTAGATATTTCTGAAGCTCTCAATCAGCATATTCGCAACCAAGGCACTGACAAATGTCCTCGTCTCTTCATCTATCCTCAGCTCCTTGTCGCTAGCAATGGTAATGAATTGCTCTATGGTACGACTGGTACACCAAGTAAATTTTTTGTTTCTTGGCAAGAGAAGAAAGAAAACAAAATAGATGAATATGTCAGCGACGAAGAAATAAATAAAAAAGTAAAAAAATATCTTGAAAAAAAGATAGATGAAAAAATTTACCAACAAATCTTGGCAGATCTCAATACTTACAACTACAACCACACTCAACAATTAGACCGTACACCTACTGTCCAAGATCATGGTGTGATTTCTCTATTTGAATTTGAAAGATTTCTTGATCTTTGTAAAAATTATGTTTTGTACGATGCTGGTGTCAAAAAAATCTCTCGTTACCAACAATATTTTGCTATCCACAAAATGCTCAAGCGTATTGAAGAAAAAGAAGAAACTGAAACAGGTATTCGCCGTCGTGGTGGCTTGGTCTGGCACACCCAAGGCAGTGGCAAATCTCTCACTATGGTCATGTTTGTCAAAGCTCTTATTGAAAGTCCACACATCAAAAATCCTCGTATCATCATCGTCACCGATCGTCGCGATTTGGACAAACAAATTTCTGAAACTTTCAAAAACTGCAATTTGAAAAAAGGTGTTTACCGCACAGCGACAGGAGCTGATTTATTGTCACAAATAAAAAAGAAAAATTTGAATGTTGTCACTACTCTCATCCACAAATTCGATGCTGCAGCCAAAAAAATGAAATTTGTAGACAACGATGATAATATTTTTGTTTTGATCGACGAAGCTCATCGTACTCAAGGCGGTTCTGCTAATCTAGAAATGAATCGCATTATCCCAAATGCTTGTTATATTGCTTTTACAGGTACTCCCCTTATGAAAGCCGAACGTGCGAGCTGGAAAAAATTTGGTAGTTATATTGATAAATATACTATTGACGATGCTCTACGTGATAAAATCATTTTACCTCTTATCTACGAAGGTCGTTATGTTGAGATGGAACAAAGAGGCAAACAAATTGATATCAAAGCAGAACGTATTATTTCAGATGTAACTAATGAAGATGACAAAAAACGTTTGGAAAAAAACATAGACAAAGACATTTTGCGTTCAAATCCAGGTCTTATCGAAGAGATTGCCGAAGATGTAGCCAAACACTATATAGCCAATTTCCAAGGTACAGGACTAAAAGCTCAATTAGTTGCCCCTTCCAAATTTGCGGCTATTACTTTTCAAAAATATTTTGAAAAACTAGAAAAAATTGAGACGGCTATTGTCATCTCTGATGAAAGTGGAATCATAGACGAAGAAGATACACACAAAAAAGAAGTGGATAATTACTTGAAAACTGTCAAAGAAAAATATAGTAGTCTGTCTAATTATGAGCGTGATGTCATTGATAGTTTCAAAAATCAAGAAAGCGGTACAGAAATTATTATTGTCGTTGACAAATTGTTGACCGGTTTTGATGCTCCACGCAATACTGTCCTCTATCTAGCCAAAGATCTAAAAGATCACAATCTTTTACAAGCTATCGCTCGCGTTAATAGACTTTTTGATAATGACTTGAAACCAAAAACCGCTGGTTTTATTATTGATTATTCTGAAAATGCACAAAATCTACAATATGCCATGCAACTCTTTAGTAATTTTGATGAAGATGATTTGAAAAATGCCCTTATTGACGTCAATGAAAAAATAAAAGATCTAGAAGCTGACTATAGTATTGTCCATGATTTTTTCAATGGCGTAAAAAAGGACGATAGCGAAGCACTTATTTTGAAATTACAAGATAATGCTGACAGAGAAAAATATTATGAAAATCTAAATTCTTTTGTTCGTACTTTCAATGAATGTATGACTTTGCAAGACTTTAGTAAAAAGTTTACAGACATTGATCTTTATCAAAAAGAACTAAAAAAATTCTTAGAATTACGTAATATTGCCAGTCTTCGCTATGCTGATAGAACTGATTTACATCAATACAAGTTGTCTCTTATCAAAATACTTGATAAATATATAGATGCTTCTTCTGTCGAACTTTTGACAGAACCAATTGACATTACCAATACACTACAATTTCAAAAAGCGATTGACACCCTACATACTGATAGTGCCAAAGCCGAAGCAATTGCTGCCCAAACAGAAAAAACTATTGAAGAAAAATACCAAGAAGCTGATCCAGAATTTTACAAAAAATTCTCTCATAAAATCAAAAAATTAATAGAAGACATGCACAATGGAAAGCTAGCCGACGCCAAAGCTGTGGAGCAGTTAAAATTGTTACAAGATAAGGCTTTAAATAAAAAAGATGATTCCCTACCAAAAGAGATTTCTTCGACTCCAGGTGCGGATGTCTTATATAGAAATTTACATGGTCTAGCTGAAAAAGATTTATTGAGAGTAGTACTTGGCATTAGAAATATTATTGGGAAAGAAGCTATTATTGATTGGCAAAAAAATCCAGAAATACAAAGAATTATCAAAAATAAAATAGATGATTTTGTTTATGATGTGGTACGTGGTGAATGGGCTATTGAATTATCTCACGAAGACATGAAAAAAATAGTTGATGATTCTCTAGATTTAGCTAGAAAAAATTATGAACTATTTTCCGTATGAAAAAACACACTATAATTTATGGATCTCATACTTTAGAATATAGTCTAATCAAACAAAAAAGGGATAGTCTAAAATTAACCATCAAACCAAACATGGAGGTAATTTTGCTATGCCCAACCGAAGCCAAACAAGAAAAAATAGAAACTTTTTTACAAAAAAAATGGAATTGGATAGACAAACAAATTAAATTTTTTGAAAAATACCATAAAAAAATTTACAAAAAAGAATATGTATCTGGTGAAAGTTTTTATTATCTAGGACGACAATATCAATTGATTATCAAAAAGGCGAAAGAAGAGAAAATTACTCTTTCTCGCGGTAAAATTTTATTACAAACTACAATAGACAAAGAAAACAAATTGTATATAAAAAAAATGTTAGATATTTGGTATAAAGAAAGAGCAAAAACCATTTTCAAAGAACGTTTTGAATTGCTATATCAAAAATTTGGCTATAAGAAAAAAATTCTGTTGCGCATTTCTCCGATGAAACGTAAATGGGGTAGTTTCAAAGGGCAGACAATCACACTAAACCCTCTACTTCTACAATCTTCCTCAAAAACAATTGATTATGTAATAACTCACGAACTTTGCCATGTAAGATACAAGAATCATAATAAAAAATTCTGGCAATATTTAGATGAGATGTATCTAGGCTGGGAAAAAATAAAAGAAAATTTGGAAATAAGATTTGGTTAACAAAAAAAGTGAAATTTGACAGAAATTATAAATAAAACTAAAATAAAAATATACTTACACTTAATCAATTTTATCTATGCCTAAAAAACAATCAAAAAAACAAACCAAAACACCTGCTGAATCTATATCCGATTTACTCTTCTCACAACTACAAAAATGGGCACATGCTGGTACAGATGAAGGCATCAAAAAGTTGGAAGATTTTATTATTTCAGAACCAAACAAAGATTTATGTGCCTATGCCAAGATAGCTTATGATGAAGCCCTCTTTTTTTACTATAGTCCAAATAACAAACAAGAAGAAAGGGATTTTTTTCTTGCAAAAATGATCATTCAAAAAGAACGCTGGCTCTGGAATAGAATGGACAAAGCCGGGGCTACACGTTTTGAATTATCCAAAATGGATATTGAAAGAGATATTCACAAACGTATACTCAAAACAGCCACAAAAAAAGAACGGGAGGAATGAGAATACAACTTTAGCGAAGATTATTATACAACAGTACAAATTCGTCTGACTGAACTTACAGACGATATTTCATATACCAGCGCCTGGCTAAAGACTGCTCGTGATTCTATCAAACTAAAAAAATATAAGCAGGTACCAGAAGATTTATTTGATCACATACATTTTGATGGAGAGGATTCTACTTTTTGGGAAGAAGAAGGTAAATCTGATGATAATAATTGTGACCACAATTGTAGCTGTGATGAGGACGAGGACGACTATGATGGCGATTTTGAAGATCTAATACTACCTTCTACCATAATACCAACACCCCAACCAAAAGATTATCCACCAAAAAATAATATTATTAAAGATGATTTGTCAATTGGCGAAATTCCATTTTAAGTATATCAAAAAAATGTATGGAAAAGACATTTGATTTGGATAAAATAAAATTTTCAATAGATCCAAAAACATTTGACAAGGCCATCGATCTATATGGAAAAGGAAAAGTAATAAATGTAACTACAAATCCATTCGGTTTTGACGCAACTGTTTTAGGTAGTCAATCCTACCACGTATCAGTTAGCAACAAAAATCTAGACCAAGCCACCTGTACCTGCTACCTCGGGGAAAATGATGTACTTTGCAAACATGTAATAGCTCTGGCTCTTCATGTAGTCATGGCTGGCAAACCAATGACCCAAGAAGACAAAAAACAATATACTGAACCAGTATGTA
>Ga0210044_10000517_pt1 | contig 58485 bp, 49 predicted proteins | sample CryGey13umfilter_2_FD_183959 | JGI IMG/M metagenome (GOLD analysis project Ga0210044, IMG submission 183959) | Groundwater microbial communities from aquifer in Utah, USA - Crystal Geyser 4/9/14 3 um filter (SPAdes) (version 2) | ecosystem: Environmental > Aquatic > Deep subsurface >...
GACAATTTGTAAGTAAATAAAGATCATATACTTAGTTATATAAAAATCTCGGAATTCGTTATTTGAGTAGTATGTTTTTCTTACAAATTGTCGGGGTTAACCCCGCTATATAAAATGTTTTATAAAAACATTTTATGAGCGGCCTTCGGCAAAAAATTCATTTCCAATGAATTTTTTGGGATAAATTTAACATCACGGGCGAAGCTAAGTGATCTCAATATCGAATGAAAAAAAAGATTGCTTCGTTAGGGGACTATGACAATTTTATTACTTTCTGGTCAGCCCAATGGATGAGTTAGTTTATTGTTCAAAAACATTAGAATTGTTAAACCATTTGCTATAAATTTTCTTTTACAAAATTATTTTGAACACGACTAATTATAATGATGGTTTTGGGGATTTTACCACTAAGTTATGTTGTTTAATATTTTTGATAATTCTTCAGTGATCTTTTTCCTGTCGAATTTTTTCACTATTGAAAAATCAGTTTTAAATTGACCAGGCTTTTCAAAAAACTCTTTCCCGTTTTCGTTATAATTAAATATCATTCCGGAATTTGTTTCTGTAAGAATATTTTTTATTTCTTCATTGTCATCACCAAAAGCAATTATTGGTTTCCCAATTCTTAAATATTCAAATAATTTTCCGGGAACATGTCGTTTTTCAGTTGCACAAACCAGTAAATAATCTGCGTTATTTAATTCGTTAAGCATTTCATTATAAGATAAAAACCCCATGTATTCCGTATAATTCGTTAATCCAATTTCATTTAGATTTTGCTTAATCATTGGTCCGACTGTACCTATAAATTTTAATTTTATTTTTTCTCCTTGATCAATTTTTCTTTTTATTATTTTCCAAAATTCTTTTGGATTTTGATAATCAAAAATATTGCCAGAGTGAACAATTGCTTTTTCATCACTTTTAGGAGTATTGGTTAAGTTAGAAAAATATTTTTCACTATAGCCCCAATATAAAACTTTAGATTTTTTCTCTAAAATTTTATACTTGCTAACATAATCTTTTAGCATAGTCTTAGTTACAAAAATTGCATGCTTACAATTTTTTAATACTTTCTTTTCAAAATGCTTATCAATTGCTAAAGTTAATTTACTCCTTTTGAAATTTTTATAATAAACTATATCAACCCAAGGGTCTATAAATACAGGGTAATGTGAAATCTTAAATATTTTACTAAAACTGTTGCCAACTAAATGTGAAGTATGCGGAGGTCCTATTGATATTATTGCATCAAATTTATTTTTCCATAATAATTTTCTCCCTTCTTTTATAGCGTAAAAATACCAACCAACTCTAGCATCAGGAATAAACAAATTCATTCTTATCCAAACAGATATTTTATGTGTAATACTCTTATTGGTTTGTGAAATAGTTTCAGAGGCATTTAATTGATCCTCTTTCGGTTTACCTATAAATTTTTTATAAATATTAAATGGTTCAAATGTTTTGGTTTTTATAACATTCAATGCGGGATCAATTTCATTTAAGAGACTATCATCTTTTTGTGAAAAAGTATCTTCATTTACCGTAAGCACTGATGGCTGCCATTCGAATTGAGGCAGGTATTTAATAATATTTAACGGCCAGTGAAGGGACGCTTTTCCTGATGGTGGCCAGTAATATGTGATAAATAATACCTGTTTCATTAATTTATTTCTTTATTCCGACAAATCTAATAACTGAAGCCTCGCCTGAATGAAATTTACTTTCGTTCAGAAAAATTTCTTCCTGTACTATGATAACATGGGCTAATTCTTTAAATATACTTTTAATCTCATTTATATCGTAAAGCATAGATATATCCTGCGGGTCTCCCGAATTTCTGCCTAATTGATTTTTTGAAAAAGCTTCAAAAATCAGTATCCCGCCTGTCTTTAATGACTGCACTACTTTACCGAAAAATGCACTTCTTAATTCTTTGTTTAAATGTAGAAAAATAATTCCTACAGCATCATAATAATTTTTATATGGTTCGTATTCTGCCAAATCAATTACAAGATAACTTAATTGTGTCCCGGAATCTTGGGCAAATTGAACAGCTTTATCATGAGCAACCTGACTGTAATCAACTGAATTAACTATCCATCCATTTACTGCGGCATAAACTCCGTTTCTACCTTCGCCGTCACCGGGCATTAAAATTTTCCCCGGTTTTATTTTATCAATTTGCTCTTTAAAAAAATTATTAGGTTCTTTCCCGTATACTGAATCCACTCCGGCATATTTTTCATCCCAGAATTTTCCATTTATATTATTCATAATATTTACCTACTTTATATTAACGGATACTTCAAAATAATAAAAACCGTATGAAAAAATTAAGGAATAAATTTGTTGTTAATTCGCTAAATTTAATTGTCCAGATTTGATGAGTTGAATTATTAACTGATGTTACCCAAAGCTGAAAGATGACATATTTTTATTAAGAAAATAAAGTCTCTATTTCGTTAAAGAGTTATCATTTTATTTGAATTCAATTCAGAAAACAAAGATGTCATCTTTTCACTGTTCATTTTTTGCGTAAGGTGAGTGAGTAAATTACAATAAAAACAAAAGGAATAATATGCTTATTGACATAGCCACAGCTTCACCGCCGTTTAAAGCATCGCAGGATTTAATTAAAGAAGAATTAAAAAAAAGAATGGGTGATAACCCAGCGGTATCAAGAATGATAGATATGGCGGCTAATCATTCAGGTATCCAATGGAGATATTTTGTAGTTCCGGATTGTGGTCCAAATGCGGAAAACAAATTTTATTCAGATGGTAATACATTTATAAAACCGGATACCCGGAGGAGAATGTATGAATATGAAAAATGGACAAAGCTATTATCAAAAGAAGCAGTAAATAAAGTGCTGTTAAAAAATAATTTTGAAGGGAAAGATATTGAAAGACTTATCACAATTTCCTGCACGGGATTTTTTGCACCGGGGCTGGATTATCATTTGATAAATGAATTTGGAATTCCATCTTCAGTAAAAAGAACAAACATAGGATTTATGGGATGTGCAGCTTCACTTGTCGGTTTTAACTCTGTGCTCGAAGCAATGAATTTAACAAACGAAAGTAAGTTAAATACTTTGCTGGTTTCAGTGGAATTATGCAGCCTACATTTACAAACCGAACCGACAAGAGATAATATTCTTGCAAATATTGTTTTTGCAGATGGATGCGCTGTCGCATTGTTTTCAAAAAATGAAAAATCAAAATTGAACCTTTTAAGTACACATTCGGTATTGTTTGAAAAAACAGCCGGAGCAATGGGATGGAAGATCGGAAATTTCGGTTTTGAAATGATGCTTTCGTCTGATTTACCAAGAATGATACTTGAGACTGCCGTTCCGCAACTGAAAGAAATACTGAAATCAAAAAATCTCAACCCGGATAAAATAAAACACTGGGCACTTCATCCGGGAGGCAGTGCAATTCTAAATTCACTTCAGGAAGGATTAAATCTTGATGAAGAAAAAATGGCCCCATCACGAAAGGTATTGAACAATTTTGGAAATATGTCATCAGCTTCAATACTTTTTGTTTTAAAAGAAATTATTGATAATTCAACTATTCGACCGGGAGAAATCTGTTGTGCAGTTGCATTCGGGCCAGGCCTGACAATGGAAATAGCCATTATGGAAGGGAAATAATGTTTCTGAAAAGAAGCTACGATAGAGAGATTATGGATGACTTTTCAATTCAGGATAGAAGGATAGACGAAGCTTTGAGTGAATTGAAAATCGCAAATAAATATTTAGGCGGAATTTCAACAACTATGGCCGGATTAAATATTTTATTGAATCGAGAAAAAGAAATATCAATTCTTGATGTGGGTGCCGGCGGTTCAGATAATCTGATCTTTTTAAGAAACAAATTTACAGGGATAAAAATTACAAGTATTGATCTGAATAAAAGAGTGTGTAAATTTCTAAAAAGAAGTCATGTTGGTAATACAATTTGTGCAGATGTGTTAAATGTTCCGGTTAGAAGTAAGCAGGTTGATATTGTTCACGCTTCATTATTTCTTCATCATTTTAATGAAGATAAGATTAAAAAAATGTTAGTAGATTTTTTGAATATTTCTAAAAAAGGAATAATAATTAATGACTTGAGAAGATCAATCCCGGCTTTGATAGGAATAAAAATAATAGCTGCATTATTCTCTAAAAGTGAGATGTTTAAAAATGACGGACCAATTTCTGTGAGAAGAGGATTCGTGAAAAAAGATTGGAGGATCATGCTGAAAGAGTCAGGAATTAAAAAATTTGAAATTAAAAGAAAGTGGGCTTTCAGGTGGCTGATAGTGATCTATAATGAGTGAATATAAATTTGATGTTGCTGTTATCGGCGGCGGACCTGCAGGTTCTTCCTCAGCTATTCACCTTGCTTTAGCCGGAATTGAAGTCTGCATTTTTGAAAGAAAAAATTTTCCACGCGAAGTTCTATGCGGCGAATTTTTATCAAAAGAAGTTGGCGAGGAAATTAAAAAACTTAATTTGTTTGATAAATTTCTTTTGCTTAATCCACAGAAGATCAAGTCATTCAGCTTAAAAAATAATAACTTAAAAGAATTAAGTATCAATTTTCAGTTTGAAGCATTTTCTTTGAGGAGATCAGTGTTTGATAGTTTCCTTCTTGAAGAAGCCAAAATTTCAGGTGTTAAAATATTTCAACCAGTTGAAATTAAAAGTGTACTAAAAAATAAAGATGGGTACGCTTTAGAAGGCAAAAAAGGAAATGGAGAAAGAATATCAGTAAAATCAAAATTTATTATAGCAGCATACGGCAAACAAAATATACTGGATAAAAATCTTCATAGAAAATTTGTTGATCAAAAATCAAACCTGAATGGAATAAAATTTCATATTGATAAAAAATATCTAAACAATTTTAATTCAGAAGAAATACAGTTATATGTTGGTAACGGAATTTACTGCGGAATAAATTCTGTAAATAAAGTTGATGCAACGGTTTGTTTCCTATATAATAAAAAAGAATTTGTTAGCTCACCAAGGTTACAGATTTCTGAGTTGATGAAAAAGAATAAAAAATTCAGCGAACTGTTTAATACAGGGTTAAATTCAATTTTAGATGAGTTGAAAATATATGGAACCGGTAATATTTATTTCGGAAAAAGGGAATTGGTGAAAGATGGAATTTTTATGGTTGGGGATTCAGCCGGTGTTATTGCTCCGCTTGCAGGCGATGGGATTGGCATGGCGCTGCAAGGTTCTTCAATCTTATGTGAAACTCTTATAAGCGGAATCAGGAAAAATTACAATATAGATGTAATTGGCGGAAACTATATCGATAACTGGAATAAAAATTTTTCAAAAAGAGTAATTACTGCAAGAATAATCCAATGGATAATTTTCAATAATAAATTTAGAAATTCCTGTATAGCACTGGTAAAAAATATACCTGGTTTATTACGCTTATTCGTAAAACTAACCCGCGGTAATTAACTTCAAATTATCAGATATATTTTATATTTTTAAGTAAGAAATTAAGGTTGTATGGTAAAGAGTTTAAAAAATATAGATAAGTTTGTAGTCATTGGTGACCGTATTTTGATCAAGCCGGAAGAAAGTAATGATAAAACTGACAGCGGATTATATCTTCCACCGGGGGTTTCTGAAAAGGAAAAGGTTCAAAGCGGTTATGTTATCAAGGCGGGCCCTGGGTATCCTATTGCTGTACAAAATGAAGATGAATTATGGAAAGAATCAAAAGAACCTATAAAATTTATTCCTCTTCAGATTAAAGAAGGAGACCTCGCTATTTTTTTGCGAAAAGAAGCTTATGAAATCGAATTTGAGAAAGAAAAATTTCTCATAGTTCCGCAAACCGCTGTCCTTATGTTAATTAGAAATGACGATATAGTTTATTAATTTTTTTATTCCCACCAGCTTAATATTTCAAAACCGGATGATTTTAAATTTGTTTTAGCGTTTTGTATTGCTTAGCTGCTATAATATAATTTTGCATTTCCTGTTGCCTGCATATATACACTATTTCCTACAAATATTGATGAACCAATTATGCCTGAATTACCGGTAGTTTTTGTCACTATTGATGACTGCCCATAAGTAATTACAATCCCATGAAAAGTAAAATTTCCACTCATATCTAAATTGCTGTTTACAATTAAAATTCCATAACAGTATGCACTGCTTGTTCATTTAAATAATTATTTTTATAAATAAAAATATTGTAATTCAATATAATCAAGACAGTAATAAATTAGTATAAATTTAATCAATTTATAATTATTATTGATTTCATATTTATAAATTAAAAATGTATTCTAGCATACATAATTCCAATTAATATCATTCTAAATTTTATTATTTTTACAATGAATTTATAATTTAATCTCAATTACTTAGGAAATACTATGACAGCAAATATTGATATGATTAAAAAAGTTTATTCCGAATTTGGAAGTAAACTTGAAAAAGCGAGAAAAGTAGTTAACAGACCTCTGACTTACGCAGAAAAAATTCTCTATTCTCATTTATGGAATGGAGCAGCAAAAAAATTAACCGGTGGAAAGGACTATTCAGAATTATCGCCTGACAGAGTTGCAATGCAGGATGCAACTGCACAGATGGCACTATTGCAGTTTATGTCTGCTGGCAGAGCAACAACAGCAGTTCCTTCAACAGTACACTGTGATCACTTAATACAGGCGCAGGTTGGCGCAAAAGAAGATCTTTTAAGAGCGACTGATGAAAACAAAGAAGTTTATGACTTTCTCGAAAGCATTTCAAAAAAATACGGGATCGGTTTCTGGAAACCGGGCGCAGGAATTATTCACCAGGTCGTTCTTGAAAATTACGCTTTCCCCGGCGGAATGATGATAGGTACTGATTCGCACACGCCAAATGCCGGTGGACTTGGAATGATCGCAATCGGTGTTGGCGGAGCTGATGCTGTGGATGTTATGGCGGGAATGCCGTGGGAACTCAAATGGCCAAAACTTATCGGTGTTCAATTAATCGGCAAAATGAATGGCTGGACTTCCGCAAAAGATGTGATTTTAAAACTGGCGGGCATCCTGACAGTAAAAGGCGGAACCGGTGCTATTGTTGAATATTTTGGAGAAGGAGCAGCTTCTATTTCCGCAACGGGCAAAGGAACCATCTGTAATATGGGTGCTGAAATTGGTGCAACAACTTCTCTCTTTCCATTCGATGAAAGAATGTCATCTTATTTAAGAATTACGGATCGAGCAGATATTGCTTCACTAGCTGAAAATAATGCGAATAATTTAAAAGCGGATAAAGAAGTTTCTGAAAATCCTGAAAAATATTACGACCAGGTAATTGAAATTAATCTTTCAGAACTTGAACCACACTTGAACGGGCCTTTCACACCAGATAAAGCATGGCCGATTTCAAAAATGAAACAAGCAGTTAAAGAAAATAATTTTCCGGATAAAGTAAGCGTTGCTTTAATCGGAAGCTGCACAAACTCCAGTTATGAAGATATAGACCGTGCAGCAAACATTGCAAAACAGGCACTTGCAAAAGGACTGAAAGCAAAATCACAATACACCATTACTCCGGGCTCTGAACAGGTTAGAGCAACAGTTGAAAGGGACGGATTGCTCAAAACCTTGAATGAAATCGGTGGAGTTACTCTTGCAAACGCCTGCGGGCCGTGCATCGGAATGTGGAAAAGAATGAATATGAAAATAGGTGAGAAAAATACTATCGTCACTTCTTTTAACAGGAATTTTGCAAAACGAAATGACGGAAATCCTGAAACACTTGCTTTTGTTGCGAGCCCGGAAATTACGACAGCACTTGCAATTGCAGGGAGCCTTTCATTTAACCCACTGGCAGATACATTGGTAAATAATAAAGGAGAAAAAGTAAAATTTGATCCTCCGACAGGGAAAGAACTTCCCCCGAGAGGATTCGATAAAGGCGAAGAAGGATTTATAGCTCCCGCAAAAGATGGATCGAAAATAGATGTAATTGTAAAATCTAACAGTGAGCGATTACAATTGTTGACACATTTCGAACCATGGAACGGAAAAAATTTTGTTGATTTACCGCTGCTTCTTAAAGCAAAAGGGAAATGTACTACAGATCATATCTCAATGGCAGGCCCGTGGTTAAGATTCCGCGGACACCTCGATAATATTTCAAACAATATGTTCATCGGTGCTATTAACGCGTTTACGGGCGATGCAGGAAAAGTTAAAAACACTTTTACCGGTGAAACAAAATCAGTCCCTGAAGTTGCACGCGAATACAAAGCAAAAGGTGTTAACTGGATAGTTGTCGGTGATGAAAACTATGGAGAAGGTTCGAGCCGTGAACACGCTGCAATGGAACCAAGATTCTTAGGCGGCAGGGTGATAATCGTAAAAAGCTTTGCAAGGATTCACGAGACAAATCTGAAAAAACAGGGAATGCTTCCGTTGACTTTTGCAAATCCTACTGACTACGACAAAATAAAAGAAGATGATAAATTAAGTATTTTAGGTTTAGGTGAATTAGCTCCCGAAAAACAATTCAAACTTGTTATAAACCATAAGGATGGTTCTACCGATGAAGCTATACTAAACCAGACATTTAACGAAGCTCAGATAGAATGGTTTAAAGCAGGCAGCGCATTGAACCTGATTGCAAAGATGAATAAAAAATAAGAAATTGTAAAACCTTCGGGGTTGCTTTTTGAAACCCCGAAGGTTGCTTTAATCAATTAATGTAACCTTGAAGGTCTGATAAGTGGCCTTCAAGGTTTTGTTTTCTGGCCCGGTTCTGAATTTTCAGGATCGGGTTTTTTGTTTTAAAAACCCTCTGATTTCTTTATATATTGATAGAAGCTAATTATTTATTGTTTATCAATAATAATAACTTGACAAACAATAATAATAAATATATATTACCTATAGAAAAAAATAATATTGGAGTTAATATATGAAATCATTAAAAGACAACTTTTTTGTGAAAACTGCATACAGTTATGTAAACTTAGTTTTTTTATTATATCCAATTTTAATCATTATACTAATCATAAATATTATTATATCTGGAGCTTCTTTCTTTCCAAGCAGTGGTAGTGGAAATACTGTATTAATGAATGTTGACCTGTTCGATTTATTTGGGAAAGAAAAACTGATAAATGAAATCACATATCAGAGTATTACATTATGGGTATTTATTTTAATTGTAAACTCTGGCATTGTATTAGGTATTTATTACGGGCTAAAAAAATTAAACAAATTTATGAAAAATGTATTTGAAGATAAACCTTTCATAGAAGAAAATGGAAAACACTTAAAAATGATCGGAATAGTAATTATGGTGCTTTCAACATTAGTTTATTTAAGTCAAATGTCATCAATATATTTTACAACTCTATCTGTGTCAGCAGGAATAAAATATTTATATTTTGTTGCAATAATTATAAGTTCTCTTTTCAATCCATACCTGGTAGTTGGGCTGGTGGTTTTTGTAATTGGGGAGATAATTGTACGGGCTTCTGAATTGAAAGAAGAACAAGACTTAACGGTGTGAGGAATATATGGCAATAAGAGTAAACTTGGATGTGATGATGGCGAAAAGAAAAATTTCCCTTAATGAGTTATCGCAAAAAGTTGGAATAACTCTTTCCAACTTATCAATATTAAAAACAGAAAAAGCGAAAGCAATAAGATTTTCAACTTTGAATAAGATTTGCGAAGTTCTTGAATGTCAGCCTGGTGATATACTTGAGTTCATTCCAATTGAATAATATTTTTAACCCCGACAATTTGTAAGACAAACATATTACTCAAATAACGAATTCCGAGATTTTTATATAACTAAGTATATGATCTTTATTTACTTACAAATTGTCGGCCCAGAGGGCAGATTTTCCAATGGAAAATCCGGATTTAATAAAGTCACCTTCTTGTATTAGTTGAACACAGAAAATAAATTTTAGAAAAACTCTGTGATGCTCTGTTTGCTCTGTGGTTAAAATTTCTACCCATAAAAACAAAACAATAATTTCATAAAAATCTCAAGAAATTAACACATATAAGTATTAATTTATCAGTATGAAATGGGATGGAGATGAACTTCTTTGCAAAAATCTTTTTACTGATCCAAAGCCAGAATTAGATACTATTTTAGTTACCGGTGCGACAGGTTATGTGGGAGGGAGATTAGTACCTGAATTACTTGCTAGAGGATATAAAGTTAGAGTAATGGCGAGAGTATCTTCTGTCGAAATAGAGGAACGATGGCCAAATGTAGAAGTAATTGTAGCAGATGCATTAAAACCAGAACAACTTTCCAAAGCACTAGAGAACATTAATGTAGCTTATTATTTAATCCATTCATTATTACTTGGGCCTAAAAAATTTGAAGAAGCTGATATTAAAGCTGCATATAATTTTAGAGTTGCAGCAAATAATGCAGGAATAAAAAGAATAATATATTTAGGTGCGCTAGGAGAATTCGGAACAAAATTATCACCCCACTTAAAAAGTAGAAATCAAGTTGCAGAAGTATTACGAGATAGTAAAATACCAGTAACTATTTTAAGGGCAGCTGTAATAATAGGTTCAGGCAGTGCTTCTTACGAAATCCTTAAAAGTTTAGTTATTAAATCCCCGGTATTTTTTTTACCATATTGGGCAAAAACAAAGTGCCAGCCAATAAGTATAAGAACTTTAATAAATGTTCTTGTTGGTGTTTTAGAAACGGAAGAAACAACCGGAAAAATTTATGATGTTGGAGGAAAAGAAATATTGAGTTATGAAAAGATGTTAAGGATAATGTCAAAACTTTTAAATAAGAAAAAAATATTTGTTCCAACTTTTTTTAAGAATTTTAAAATCTACTCATATTTTGCAAGTTTACTTACTCCTGTTGCTGCACCGGTAATAAAATCCTTAATGCAAAGCTGTAATAATGATGTTCTTTGTGAAAGTGTAAATGTACTCCCGGCTTCTATGTATAGACCGATATCTTTTAAAGAAGCATTACTAAGAGCTATGTCAAGAGAAGAATTGGATGCAGTTCATTCACGGTGGTCTGATGAATACCCTCATGCTCACGAGTTAGCAATTAAACTACATGAACTTAAAAAATCACCACACTACATTAGTGTTTATTCAATAATTTCTTATAAGAAAGTAGATTCTCTTTTCAAATCACTTTGTAAAATAGGAGGAAAGGAAGGTTGGTTTCATTCAAACTGGATGTGGAGGCTTAGAGGAATGTTAGACTCTATTTTAATGGGTGTAGGAACTTCTCGTGGAAGAAGAAGTTCTAATGTTTTAAGAATGCACGATGTTATAGGGTTTTTTAGAGTAGAAGACATAATAGAAAACAAAAGACTTTTACTCCGAGCTGAAATGAAATTACCTGGTAAAGCATGGTTGGAATTTTTAATTAACGATTTTGAAAACAATAACGAACTTACAGTTACAGCATATTTTGAACCATATGATTGGAAGGGTAAAGTATATTGGTATAATTTTTTACCTTTTCATCACATTATTTTTACTAATTTAATTAAGCAAATAGATAAAAGAAGTTAAGATATTTTTATGTTATTCCTAAACCCCACAATATTATTCGGATTATTAGCAGCGGCAATTCCGGTATTAATCCATATGCTGAATTTAAGAAAACTTAAAAAAACAGATTTCAGTACACTCAAGTTCTTGAAGGAATTACAAAAAAGTAAAATAAGAAAAATAAAATTTAAACAGTGGCTGTTGCTTGCATTGCGTGTATTAATTATTTTGTTTACAGTTTTTGCTTTTGCCCGTCCTACACTAAAAGGAATTGCTTTGGCCGGAACAACTTCTGCATCTAAAACTTCAGCCGTTTTTATTTTAGATGACTCTTTCAGTATGTCTTTGGTCGAATCAAATGGTTCTTTGTTTAATATGGCAAAATCAGAAATTATAAAAATCCTTTCTTCGCTAAAAGTAAGTGATGATGCTGAAATTATTTTAGGATCTAAATCAAAGAAGATAGAGAGTAAATTAACTAAGAATATTTCTTCACTTATAAATAAAATTAAGGAATCTGAAATATCTCCAATATCAGGCAATATTAATGAAGCAATTGAAAAGGGTTTAACTATACTTTCAACTTCCCAAAATTTTAATAAAGAATTATATGTGCTTTCTGATTTTCAAAAAGAAAGTATAAATAATATTTCTCCTCTTAAATTAACTGGCTTGAAAAACATAAGACTTTTTACAATAAAATATGGTGGAATAAACTTTCAAAATATTGGAATTGATAAGTTAACCTTGAGAACTCAAATATTTGAGAAAAATAAACCAATTGTTTTTAACACTGAACTTACAAATTATTCTCCCGAAAATATTAAGGATATAATTGTTTCTTTGTTTATTAATGGAGATAGAAAAAGTCAAAAAAATATAAACTTAAACGCAGGAGCTACTGCAGCTATAGAATTAACTGGAGAGGTTAATTCATCAGGTTTTATTAATGCATTTTTAGAAATTGAAGATGACAATATTTCTTTGGATAACAGACGATATATAAATTTTTATATTCCATCTAAAATCAATGTGGGTTTATTTTATGACGATCTAGCAGATATCCAATTTATTAATGCAGTATTAAATTCATCCAAGAACAAGGGTGAAATTAATACTGTTGAATACAAAACAAAACAGCTTGCTTCAATAAATCTTTCGATATTTGATTTGATAATATTTATACCCGCAAACAATAGTACAAATTTGAACAGATTGAAAGATTATATTAATTCAGGGGGCGGGTTATTATTATTTCCCGGAAATTCAATTAATAAAAATAGCTTTAATAATATTTTATCAAGTCTAAATATTATAGCGAAAGTAACTGCTTATGGGAAAAAATTAGCAAATGAAAATTACGCTACATTTTATAAAGTTGATTTTGAACATCCTGTTTTTGAAAACATCTTTTCTAAAAAAAATAAGAATGAAATTGATTCCCCAAATATTTTATATCACTTTAATATTAATAATATAGAAATAGTAAAAAAAATAATAGCCCTGAACGACAACTCATCATTTCTTTCAGAAATAAAAATTGGCGAAGGAAAAGTACTTATATTTAATACTGCTCCTTCGTTGGAGTGGTCTAATTTTCCAATAAAAGGAATTTTTGCACCTTTACTTAATAAATCAATTTTTTATCTTTCTGCTGAAAATAATTCAATAGATAATTATATAACCGGAAATAAAATAAAGGTGAAAGCAGGAAACAATAATGGCCTGATAGAGATAATTAAACCTAATAAAAACTCAGAATTTATAACACTAGATGGAAAATCAAATTATATAAATTATAATTCTGCTGATCAGACCGGCTTTTATACAGTAAGAAATAAAAAAGATACAATTTCAGTTTTTAGTGTAAATGCAAATCCAATTGAATCTGAACAAAAATATTTAACAAAAGATCAAATAAAAGAGTATTTGGATAAAATTAATTTCATTGGCAAGTATATTCATATAGGTAAAAATGAAAAAGCACTTACAGTAATTCAGCAAGCAAGATTTGGTTCTGAGCTTTGGAAAATATTTATTATTATTGCTTTAGTCTTAGCATTAATTGAAATGCTTGTTTCTAAAAGTTCAAGAAGGGATATTACGGAAATAACTAAATAATTATGATTGAAATAACAAAAAACGAAAAAGAAAAAGCAATTCTGGTATCTTTAAATAAAGATCACTTATCTAATGAAATAATAACAGAACACTTAACTGAATTAGAAGAACTTGCTCTAACGGCCGGTGCAGAAGTTCTACATAAAATAATTCAAAACAACAGACCGGCGGATAAAGCCACCTATATAGGAAAAGGAAAAGTAGAAGAGATAAGATTACTTGTTGAAAATAATGAAAAAATCACTCTTCTAATTTTTGATGATGATTTAACTCCAATTCAAGTAAGAAATCTTGAAGAAATAATTAAACGAAAGATTGTAGACAGAAGCGGACTTATTTTAGATATTTTTGCAACAAGAGCTAAAACAAAAGAAGCAAAAACTCAGGTTGAACTTGCTCAACTTCAATATATGCTGCCCAGACTGACAAGGGCATGGACTCACCTTTCAAAACAATACGGTGGAATAGGTACAAAAGGTCCGGGTGAGACTCAGATAGAGACCGACAGGAGAATAATTAGAACTAGAATATCTCTGTTAAAAGAAAAATTAATTAAAATTGAAAAACAAAGAAGTACACAAAGTCAGGGTAGAAATAATTTTTTAAGAATTGCTTTGGTTGGTTATACAAATGCCGGTAAATCCACATTGTTTAATTTATTAACTGATTCAAATGTTTTTGCAGAAAATAAATTGTTTGCAACTCTGGATTCAACTACCAGGCATTTAACAATTAAAAATGAGAAAATACTTTTAAGCGATACGGTTGGTTTTATTAGAAAATTGCCCACAAATTTAATTGCTTCATTTAAAAGCACTTTAAGCGAAGTAAAAGATGCTGATATTATTTTTCATGTTATTGATTTTTCACATCCATATTATGAAGATCATATTAAGGTTGTTGAAAATACATTAAAAAATCTTGGATGTGAAAAGACTATTCAGTATAAAATTTTTAATAAGATAGATGCAGTTACAGATCATAATAAGATTGATTATGTTAGAAACACCTATAATAATTGCTTTATAATTTCAGCACAAAGGGGTATAAACATTTCTTCATTGACAGAAGAACTCGAAGATAAAATTGATAATTTATTCATTGAAGAAAACATACAACTGTCTTTAAGCAACTCTAAAGCTGCGGCACAATTACATAACCTTGCTGAAGTTATTAGTACAAAATATGACAACGAATTTGCTAATATTACATATAGAGCGAAAAAAGAAATTTCTGAAAAAATAAAAAAATTATTACATGAAAACCAATAAATTAATTTTAGACGGTAAGTCTTTAACCCTTGAAAAAATTGAATATTTTTTGAATGCTAATCCTGAAATTCAAATTTCAAAGGACTCTATTAAAAAAATAAATGAATCCAGAAAACTTGTAGAAAAATGGGTTGATGAAGGAGAAGTTATTTACGGAGTTACAACTGGCTTTGGTGAATTTTCAAATGTAAATATTTCTAAAAAAGATTTAAGAACACTACAAGAGAATCTAATATTAAGTCACGCTGTAGGAACAGGAGAAAATCTTCCTCCAAAAATTGTAAAGATTATGATGCTGCTTCGTGTTAACGCTTTAGCAAGGGGTTTTTCCGGAATAAAATTATCTACTTTGCAGTTACTGATCAATATGATGAAGTATAATATTATTCCTATTGTTCCTTCACAGGGTTCTGTTGGTTCAAGTGGAGATTTAGTACCACTTGCGCATTTAGTAATCCCAATGATAGGCAAAGGGAAAGTTCAAATAATTAAAAACATAAATGATGTAAATGCAAAATTAGGAAAAGAAATCAATTCTAAAACTGCACTAAAAAAATTCAATTTAAGACATGTAATTTTAGAAGCAAAAGAAGGTTTGGCATTAATAAACGGCACACAAATGATGACTGCTTTTGCAACTTACATAAGTATTCGTGCTAAAAAAATATTACAACTTGCCGATATATCTGCAGCTCTTTCTCACGAGGCATTACGCTCTACAGATAAGGCTTTCAAATCCAAGTTACATCAACTTAGACCATTTCCTGGACAAATTACAACTGCTAAAAATATTCTTGAATTAATTAAAAACAGTGAAATAAGAAAATCACATTTAGAAAATGATCTTCGCGTTCAAGATGCATATTCAATAAGATGTATTCCTCAAATTCATGGTGCTTCAAGAGATGCTATCGATTATGTGGTTTCAAGAGTTAACATTGAAATAAACTCAGTAAATGATAATCCAATAATTTTTGCTGATACGAACGAACACATTGAAGGCGGAAATTTTCATGGACAATCAATGGCTCTCGCAATGGATTTTATGGGAATTGCTCTATCTGAATTAGCAAATGTTTCTGAAAGAAGAATTGAAAGAATGGTAAATGGAGCATTAAGTAATGGACTGCCTAAATTTCTTTCAAAAAACGGGGGATTAAATTCAGGATTAATGATAGCTCAATATACTGCAGCGAGTTTGGTTTCAGAGAATAAAGTGCTCGCTCATCCTGCAAGTGTAGATTCAATTCCTACTTCGGGTAACATTGAAGATCACAACTCAATGGGTTCAATAGCAGCAAGAAAATGTTACACCATATTAAATAATCTTGAAAATGTTATATCTTTAGAATTAATGACTGGCGCTCAAGCTCTTGAATTTCTTAAGCCTCTCAAACCAGGTATCGGAACTTTAACCGCTTATAATACAATAAGAAAATTTATTAAACCTTTTCATAATGACAGATACCTACATATAGATTTACAAAAAATTTTAGAGTTGGTTAAAAAAGATGTAATTTTAAATTCAGTTAAAAAGAAAGTTAAAATCAGTTAAATGGATATAATATTTTTAGTAATAGGTATTTTAGTCGGGTTTGCTAGCGGGTATTTTATATTCAAGTTCCGTTCGGCAAATTCATCTGCTAAAATTGATGAGAGAAATAGAATACTTACAGATGACCTGGGGAAAAAAGAGACCGAACTTAATACATTAAGAGAAGAATATTTAAAAATATCAAATGAATTCTCATCAATTAAAACAGACTACAAAAATCTTGAGGAAAAGTTAACAGATCAGGGAACAGAATTTAAAAATATTGTAAACGAGATCTTAAAAGAAAAAAGTAAAGAATTTACGGATCAGAATAAAACAAATCTTCAGCAAATATTAGAGCCGTTAAAAGAAAAGATAAAAGAGTTTGAGAAAAAAATAGAAGACAGTAACAAAGAAAGCATTGACAGATTTGCCGGATTAAGACAGCAGCTTGTAATGCTAAAAGACTTAAACCAGCAAATGAGTTTGGATGCTCAAAATCTAACCAAAGCGCTTAAGGGCGACAGTAAAACACAAGGCGACTGGGGCGAAATTCAACTTGAAAGAATTTTAGAAAGATCTGGATTGAGAAAAGGTGAGGAATATTCGGTTCAGGAATCATTTACAACTGAAGACGGAAGGAAAAGACCTGATGTTATTATTAATCTGCCGGAAGATAAAAAGATAATAATTGACTCCAAGGTTTCATTAACACATTATGAAAGGTTTATCTCAGCGGAAAATGAAGAAGAACAAAATTTAAATTTAAAATCATTTATAGAATCTGTTAAAAAGCACATTAAAGATTTATCATCAAAGGAATATCAAAACTTGTTTGAAAACGGCTCGCCCGATTTTGTTTTAATGTTCATTCCAATTGAAAGAGCCTTTGGTTTAGCAGTACAGTTTGGTGAAAATATTTATGTTGATGCATTTGATAAAAACATTGTAATTGTTAGTCCTACCACACTATTAGCAACATTGAGAACAGTAGCCAGCATTTGGAAACAAGAACATCAAAACAGAAATGTAAAAGAGATTGCTAAACAATCCGGTAGACTTTATGATAAATTTGTGGGCTTTGTTGAAGATTTAACAGATATTGGCAGTAGATTAGACCAAGCCAAAAACAGCTATGATAATGCTAAGAAAAAATTATCGGAAGGAACAGGGAATCTTATCAACAGAGCTGAAAAAATTAAAAAACTCGGTGCAAATACTACAAAAACACTACCTGCTTCACATGATAGCTTTATAGAGGAAGACGATACTTAAAGAATAGATTTTTTAAAATTTGTTTATTGTAAGAGACTTCTGAAAAAATAATAAAACTGTCATGCATAATGTTAAAAATATTACCACGACCTTTAGGTCGTGTGTTTATTAAAAGAAAATTTTTCTTCTTTAGCCGCATAATATAAGTAGCTGAAGCTGAGAGTTATTTTTATTGTTTGTCTATGTTTCATATTTGATATAATTATCAAGAAATCTCACTTACTAATTCTATGAATACAAAAAAATATTTTAACGCAAATAAGAAGTTATGGAATAAAAGGACTTCAATTCATTCTAAATCTAAATTTTATGAGTTAAAAGAATTTAAGCTGGGTAAAAGCTCTTTAAACTTTGTTGAACTTGAAGCATTGGGGGATGTGAAAGATAAATCACTTTTACATTTGCAATGTCACTTTGGTATGGATACACTTTCCTGGTCAAGGCTTGGAGCAAAAGCAACCGGGGTAGATTTTTCTGATAAATCAATTAATCTTGCCAAAGAATTAAACGAAGAATTAAATCTTGATGCTGAATTTATCTGCTCAAATATTTATGATTTAAAAGAAAACCTTAATAAAAAATTTGATATAATTTTTGCCTCCTATGGCGTTATTGGATGGCTTCCGGATCTAAATAAATGGGCAGAGATAATAAACTGTTTTCTAAAACCAAAGGGATTTTTTTCTTGGCTGAATTTCATCCTGTTATTTGGATGTATGATAGCAATGTTAGAAATTTAAAATATTCTTACTTTAATTCAGGCGAGCCAATAGAAGAAACTCTCGAAGGAACTTATACAAACAGAAAAGCTGATATAAAAATGACTGAATATGGCTGGAATCATTCATTAGATGAAGTTTTCAATTCACTTAAAAATAATGGTTTGAAAGTAGAAAGTTTTAATGAATATCCTTTTTCATTTTATAATTGCTTTCCAAATATGATTAAAGGTGAAGATAATTATTGGAGGATAAAAGGATACGAAAATATTCTTCCTTTAATGTATTCATTAAAAGCAAAGAAAAATTTTTAACACAATTTATTTCCGGAAAATGCAATGATGGATTTTTCATGAAACACGAAAAAAAAGAATATATAGACGGAATTTTTAATTACTGTGACCGGTGGTGTGAAAAATGCACCTTTACTTCAAATTGCAGGTTGTTCAGTAATGAATCAAAAATATATACATATGAGATTTTGAGTGACAGTAAACTTCCTGACTCGGAAGAAATCATTAAACAGGGATTAAAAGATTTTGAAGAAATTGAAGATGTATTTAAAGATTTCGAATTTGAGGACGAATTAGATTTGTATGAAGAAGAAGAGGAAGAAATAATAGCAAGTCTTTCAAAAGAGAAAAAAGAATACGAAATTGAGAAACTCTCTAAAATATATTCAGACAAAGCTCATCTATTTTTAAAATCTTTAGATAATAAATTTATTTTATCAAATGCTGATTATAAAAAAAAGGAAGAGCCCAAAATTCGATTGGTGTACGAAAATTTTGAAATTGTTTCATGGTATCACATGTTCATTATGGTAAAAATAAAAAGAGCGATTGGAGGGAAAGGGGAATTAAAAATTGGTATGGATGAATTTGATAATGAAATTTCTTCTTATGATATGAACGGTAGCTCTAAAATAGCGGCAATAGGCATAAAAGAATCACAAAAAGCATTAAATAATTTATTATCGCTTGTTAAAGAGTATTCATCCGAAATTGAAGATATGTTGGTACTGCTGGGTAAAATATTAAATTGCCTTAACCAGGAATTTCCGGACTACAATAAATTTAAGCGCCCTGGGTTCGATACTGAAAATTAAATTTTTTATCTAAGTTTTCCGGTGGTTATTTCTTTACCGCTAAACTCATTAAAAAAAACTAAGCACCCATCTTTAAAATCTCTTCAAACTCATTTTTACTAACCGGCATAACAGAAAGCCTGTTGCCTCTTTGTACCAATCTCATTTTTTGCAAATTGGTATTTGCTTTTATTTCAGCAAGTGTTGCGGGATTCTTAAATTTCTTTACCAATTTTATATCAACCATAAACCAGGGTGGGCTTTGGGGATCTGCTTTTGGAAAGTAGTGTTTGTGTTTGTTGTCAAACTGTGTATCATCGGGATATGCTTCTTTAACAACTTCGCAATAACCCACTACAGCGTTGGGCTCGGTGTTGCTATGGTAATATAATACTAAATCTCCCTTTTTCATTTCATCACGGATAAAATTGCGAGCCTGATAATTACGCACGCCGTCCCAGCAGGTTGTTTTATTTTTACTTTTTGCAAAATCATCAATTGAAAATTCTTCCGGTTCAGATTTAACTAACCAATACTTTTCTGCCATTTCTTTAACTCCATAAATTATTAATAAATTCTTTTATAAACCGATACTTTGCGATAACCTCCACTAATTATAGTTGCAAGATTATATTTTTCATTAAAATCCTTTGTAAAAATGAAATTTTCATAAATTGGGGGTTTGGGATAATCCGTAATAACATAATTTGGATTATATAAATCTATTATTTCATTATACTTTTTTTGTTTTAAAAATTGAATTGTATTTGGATTAATTAATCCAAGTATATCTATAATTTTACCTTTTTCGTAATAATATCCTAATATTCCAATTTCATCAATTACAATTGAATCACCTTCTTTGGCATTTTTGTTTAACCAATCAGCAGCAGTTTTATAATTTTCATATTTAGGTGTTGGTTGATCAATATATGTTTTTATAGGAAGGGTCGATGAACTAAAAATTAAAACAATCAAAGCAATCGGAATAAAATTAAATTTTAATAAATTTTTAGAAATTAAAAATTCAATCATTAATATAATTATCAAACCTATACCAATAGCAAAAGGCGTATAATACCACGGATAAGGCGGCGGATTAATAACAAACGAATAAATTATAAAATAAATAAGTGACCATATTAAGATTAATAATGTCAGCTTTCTTTTAAGAAAGGATTTATTAAAAAATATATTTATTAAAACAAGAACTGTGATAACTAAAACAAAAAATATAGATATTGTTTGACCGCCCGGGAACACATAAAAAAATCCTTTAAGAAATATAAAACCGCTTCCCCAGAAATGTGTCTGTTGTTGAACCAGCTTTACTGAAACAGAGCTTGGTATTAACGAATCAAAATAAAAATAGCTAAATATAAACCATGGCACTATTGTTAAAAAAAATATTAAAATACTTTTCCATTGTACTAATTTCTGTTTTGTAATTAAGTAATCGACAATTAAAATAAGAACAATTAAAATGGAGTCATATCTGCTAAGAACCGACAAAGCACCGAAAAGAAAAGTTATCTTATAACTGTTTCTTTGATAAAAATACAAAGACAAAATTATTAGTGAAAGTGTTAAAAAAGTTTCCATTCCAACGGCATTTCTAATTAGCGGTATTGAAAGAAACACTAATGGGAAGAAATAATATGACTCTCTGAAACCTTCTTTTTGCAATATTTTCATTGAAAAGAAACTAATAACCCAAAGGCTGAATCCACCAATTAAATGTCCTATCAACGGAATTGATACAAATACAAAATTATTTATCAGAAAATATAAAAATGCTAATACTAACGGATATAAAGGAGAGGTTGTTGCGTTTATCTTTTCACCAATATTAAAAACATAGCCATTTCCATAAGCAATATTTTTTGCATATTTATAAAAAATATAAGAGTCATCAGTTTGAACATTCCAATATGCAATTACCGTTAAAATAATTACAATAGTAAAAATATATATGTTGATTATTTCATACTTTTTGATCATTTATTTTAATATAATTTATTATGGAGTAAGTTTATTAAATTGATATTAAATGGTGACCTAAATATATTGATTTAATCAAATTTAATTTTATGAAAAAGATAATTCTATTAATAATACTTATTTCAGTAATAAATACAGGACAGACGAAAGATGCTTTTGAAATAACCCGTTTAAAATATAACGGCGGAGGCGATTGGTACAATGGTCATACTGAAGAAACAAATTTACTAAATTTTATAGCAGCTAATACAAATGTTAAAGTCAACGCACGGTATTCATTTGTGGATATATCTTCTGACGATATATTTTCTCATCCATTTTTATTTATGACAGGTCACGGCAACATTAATTTTTCTGATGAAGAAGCGCAAAGATTAAGAAAGTTTTTAGAAAATGGCGGATTCCTTTATGTTGATGATGATTACGGATTAGACCCTGCATTCAGAAGAGAGATAAAAAAAATTTTTTTCGAAAAAGAATTAAAAGAACTGCCTTTTAGTTATGGTTTGTATAATGTTTTTTATCAATTCCCAAATGGGGTGCCAAAAATACACGAACACGATGGAAAACCTGCTCAAGGATTTGGAATTTTTATTGACAAAAGATTAGCATTGTTTTATACATATGAATCAAATCCAAGCGACGGGTGGGACGATCAGGCAGTACACAAAGATCCGGAAGAAAAAAGAATTAAAGCCCTTAAATTTGGAACAAATATAGTCCTTTGGGCATTAACACAGTAAATAGAATTTTTTTTAATGGAAGAAAATAATAATATATCTTTAAAAGAAGTTCTAACTAAAATCGAATCTTATTCGAAAAGAAAAATTCTGCTGAATATTTTTAACAGATTTTTGAAGATTTTTATTTTCGTCATTTTACTATTTGCTTTTTTAGTTCTGCTAGAAAGCATATTTAATTTTACTTCAAATATTAGAACTTTTTTATTTTTTACTTTTATAGCAATAGTTTTTTCTTTTTTTGCGGCGGCTATTACTCCTTTAGTAATAAAATATTTTAAACCTTTAACAAATAACAATAATTACAACTTATCAAATGAGATTGGAAATCAATTCCAAGGTATAAAAGATGAACTAACTAACTCTTTACAGCTATTAAATGCTGACAATAAAAACACATCATATTCACCCGCATTAATTGAATCATCATTTTCACTTACTTATAATAAAATTAAGAATATAAATTTCAATGAAAAACTCAATCTTAATAAATATAAAAAGCTTGTAAGATTTACACTGAGTGTTTTTATAATCTGTTTTAGTTTATTTAATATATTTCCATTATTATCAAATGCTTCAAACAGACTATTAAAGTATAATACGGATTTTACCCCACCTCCATCTTTTAATTTAAAAATATTACCCGGTAATATTCAAATAACAAAAGGTGAAGATATAAATATTAAAATAATTGGTAAGGGTGATGTACCGAATGAAATATTTTTGGCCACAAAAACAATTGAGCAAACAGATTATCAATTATTACCATTGAAAGTTGATTCATTAAATCAATTTAATTATAACTTAAAAGCTGTAAATAATTCATTTGAATATTATGCTGCAGCAAATAATATAAGTAGCCAAAAATATAGAATAGAAGTAATAAACAGACCAATTGTTAAAAACTTTACTTTAACAATTTCACCACCTGCATATTCTAAACTTCCTTCAACCATTCAAAAAGACAATGGAAATATCTTTGCATTAAAAGGCAGCAGGGTTAAAATAAATCTTATTTCAACTAAGGATATCCAGAAAGCTTACATAGATTTTAATAGCAACAAGAAAATAAACTTAAGCTCAAACTTTGATAAAGCAGATGGGGTTTTTTATATAAACAAAGATGATAATTATAAAATTCTGTTGACTGATAAATCTGACATCACAAATGCATCACCAATATTATATGAAATAAAAGTTTTAGAAGATGAATACCCAAAAATTGATCTGATGTCTCCACAAAATGATGTTTCACTTTCTATAGATAACAGAATTCCAATTTCATTAAAAATTTCCGATGATTATGGTTTTTCTCAATTAAAATTATTTTATAAAAAAAGCAATTCATCTTCAGTTGAAGACAGTCTTTCATTAAAATCAATTAATATCCCTTTAGATAAAGGTAAAAATAATTTGGAGGTTAACTACATTTGGAATATTACTGATCTGAATCTAACCTCTAACGAAGTACTGAGTTTTTATGCAGAGGTTTTTGATAATGACATCATAAGTGGACCAAAATCTTCAAAATCAAAAAATATAAATGTAAGAGTTCCATCTCTGGATGAACTGCTGACTAAAACTGATAATACATATAAAAATTCTATAGATGATCTTAAAAACACACTTAAAAAAGCCGAAGAAATTCATAAAAATCTTAAGGATATTGCTCAAAATTTAAAGAAAGATAAAAAGGATATTGAGTGGAAAGAAAAAACAAAAATTGAAGAGGAAAATAAAAAACTTAAGGAGCTGCAAAAAAATGCTTCTAAGGTAACTGAAGAATTAAAAAAAATGAAGGAATATCTTCAAAAGAATAATCTTCTTTCAAGTGAAACAATGGAAAAGTATATGGAACTTCAAAAACTTATGGATACTTTTTCCACCGAAGAGATGAAAAAAGCTATGGAGCAAATGCAGAATCTTCTTTCTACTTTAGACAGACAAAAAATTCAGGATGCTTTGAAAAATATTCAGTTTAATGAGGAACAATTTAAAAGCAGTTTGGAAAGAACTTTAAATCTTTTAAAGAGAATAAAAGTATCTCAGAAAATTGATGAACTCCTTGCAAGAACAAAAGATATTGAGAAAAAAGAAAATGAAATAAACAAAAACACAAAAGAAGGTAATCCTAGCAAAAACAATCAAATTTCTGACAAACAAAAGGATGTAACTAATTCTATTGATAATCTAAAAAAAGAATTAGAAAATTTAGAAAAATTAATGAATGAACTTTCTGATATGCCTAAAGAATCTCTTGACTCATTAAAAAATGAATTCAGTAAACAAAAAAACAAAGAGCTATCTGACAAAATTTCCAAAAATTTAACAGAAAATAAAAAACAAGATGCTTTACAACTTCAACAACAGCTTGCTAACAATATGAAGAAAATGCAAAACATGGTAAGTCAGCTTAAGAAAGAAATGGAACAAAAAAATCAAACGGAAACATTTGTGCAGATGATGAAGAGCCTTGATGATCTGATTTCATTATCAAAAAAAGAAGAAGCTCTTAAAGAATTAATTAATAATCCAAATAATATATCTGCATTTAAAGAAAATGCTGAAAAACAAAACGAACTGCTTAGAAACCTGAACAGGGTTATGCAGCAGTTAAATAAACTTTCACAAAAAACTTTTGCTATAACACCGGAGATGGGCAAAGCTTTGGGCGATGCCGGAAGAAGTATGATGGAATCAATTGATGCACTTCAAAACAGAAGTGGTTATCTGTCTTTAAATAAGCAAAACAATGCAATGGGTTCTTTGAATGATGCTTCTTCTTTGCTTAAATCTTCACTTGAATCAATGATGAAAGGCGGCGGACAAGGCGGAATGATGTCTCTGATGCAGCAATTGGGTCAAATGGCACAGCAGCAGATGAACCTGAATAATTTGACTAAAGGGTTTCAGCAAAACAGAAAATTTTCTCAACAGCAGCTTGCTGAACTGCAGAGATTAAAACAACAGCAGGATTTAATAAGAAAATCTTTACAGCAATTAAATGAAGAAGCTAAAACTACGGGAAAATCTAAATCACTCGCTGCCGACATGGAAGACATATTAAATAAAATGCAGGAAGTAATTACTAATATGAATAACACAAAAATTGATGATGATGTTATTCAGACACAGGAGAGAATTCTTTCTAAATTGCTAGATGCACAGCGTTCCGTTAACGAGAGAGATTTTGATAAGAACAGAAAATCATATACAGGAAAAGATATATTAAAACAATCACCTGCAAATTTTGCTTTGGATGATGAAAAGAAAAATGCTTTAAGAGAGGAGTTAATGAAAGCTATAAGTGAAGGTTATAATAAAGATTATGAAGAATTGATTAAAAAATATTTTGAAGAGTTAGAAAAGAAAAGTACTATTAAATAGAAAACCCTCTGAGGTTTTGGATATATAACTTATCAATAGAAACAATAGCATTACTTACCGTGCCATAAAAACAACTAAAGATTTGATAAGTTTGGAAACAGAATTATTGCCCTCTATCACTTGCACAAAGTTGTGATTTGCTTTCATTTTGTTATTTGATAAGTTTAGAAACAGCAGTCCATCAGTTGACAGACAGGATTTCTTCTCTAAAGATATTTTGTGGACTTTATTTACTGTCGGGTTTAATCTAAAGTTTTAATAATACTATTAAGCCTTCTCTTCCCAAACCTTAGCGATCTCAACAATATTTTTAACTGCCATTTCCATATCCTGCACGGCAACCCATTCTAATTGTGAATGGAAACTGTGTTCGCCTGCAAAAATATTTGGTGTTGGAAGACCCATAAATGAAAGTCTTGAGCCGTCTGTCCCTCCTCTTATTGGATTCATAATAGGTTTGATGTTCAAATTATTCAAAGCTTGTACAGCATATTCCTCAACCTGGGGATGTTTGTCTAAAACTTCTTTCATATTTCTGTACTGCTCTTTTATTTCAATTTCTAATTTTGCACCGGGAAATTTTGCAACGGCTTTTTCAGCAAGATCTTTAACAAAATCTTCGTAGTCTTTTAATTTTGAAGTAATAAAATCTCTGATTATAAATTTTACAGTGGTTAATTCTTCATTACCGTTTATTACCCAGGGATGTACAAATCCTTCTCTTTTTTCTGTGGTTTCAGGCGAAAGTTCTTCTTTAGGTAAAGATTCAACAAAAGCTGCAGCAATTTTGATTGCATTAACCATTTTATTTTTTGCAAATCCGGGATGTATGTTTTTGCCAATAAAATTTACAACCATAGCATCAGCGCTGAATGTTTCTGATTCCAATTCGCCTCTTGTTGAGCCGTCAACTGTATATGCATATTTAGCACCAAGTTTTTTAAGATCAATTTTTTCAGTCCCTCTTCCTACTTCTTCATCAGGAGTAAAACATATTTTTATTGTACCGTGTTTTACTTCAGGGTGAGTAAGCCAATAATTTACTGCATCAATTATTTCGGCAACACCGGCTTTGTTATCAGCACCAAGCAAGGTTGTTCCGTCGGTTGTTATTATATCAAATCCGATCATATCTTTTAATTGAGGATTTTCATCCACTTTTATCACTCTTGATGTATCATTCTTTAATACAATATCTCCACCCTGATAATTTTTATTTATTATCGGATTTATATTTTTTCCGGTAACAGCGGGAGATGTATCTACATGAGCAATAAAAGCTATTGTATCTACATTTTTATTTGTGTTGGATGGAAGAGTTGCCGTTACATATCCCCACTCATCCATATGTGCATCTTTCAGCCCCATTTCTTTTAATTCATTAGCGAGATCTGCAGATAATATTTTCTGTTTTGCTGTGCTTGGGAATGATTCTGATTCATCATCTGATTGAGTATCGTATTTAACATATTTAAGAAATTTCTCTACACATATAAATTGATATTTTTCGTCAAACATAATATTCTCCTTTTGTACAAGTATCTTTTAATTGTTATTCTATTTACTTTAAAAAAATTATATTGTTTTTTAAATTAAAGAAAAAAAATTGAAATTTCCTTTTAACATTTTTTGTAATAATAAATCTTATATATATCCATTATTAAACAAGAACTTAATTGATATACTTTATTATAGTTCAATTTTGTGAAGATAAATTTTCCTAAATATTGCCCGCTAAAAAATGCAACTATCAAAACCGGATAGGTAATAAATTTAAATCCCAATCCATAAATTATTCTAAAAACAATTACAACTGGAATTGGTAAATGAATGGAAAGAAACCATTGAAGTGATAATTTTCTTGTATTGGCTCTCCAATACCCAAATGGGATATTAAACACAAAAACTATTAAAGCAACTATCCATAAATTCATAATCAAAACAAAGTTTTTCTGTTAAAAACCTCTCTTTAATATTTTTATCATATCAGCTTTTACCATAATCGCAACTAGATCTTCAAATTTTGTTTTTGCTTTCCAAGCTAATACTTTTTTTGCTTTTGCAGGATTACCAATTAATAAATCAACTTCAGTAGGTCTATAATAATTAGGATCTATTCCTACAATTTCATCACCTTTTCTCAAATTCTTTGATAAAGAGAATTTGAATTTATCTTTTTCTGATTTGATTAATTTTTCTGCTACAGAAAAGTCTATTTTATTTATAACACCTTTTTCTTTTTCTCCCTTGCCTAACCATTTAATTTCTACTCCTAAATTCGCAAATGTTTTTTCTGTAAACTCTCTTACTGTGTGTGTTTCTCCTGTAGCAAGGACAAAATCTTCAGCTTTATTATGATTCAATATTCTCCACATTCCTTCACAATATTCAGGTGCAAAGCCCCAATCTCTTTTTGCATCTAAATTACCGAGAGTTATTTTTTTCTGCATTCCAGCTAAAATTTTTCCTGCTGCACGGGTTATTTTTCTTGTTACAAATGTTTCACCTCTGCGTGGAGATTCGTGATTAAATAGAATTCCGTTACAAGCAAAAATATCATACGCTTCACGATAGTTAACTATTATCCAATAACCATAAAGTTTTGCAACTCCGTAAGGTGAGCGAGGATAAAAAGGGGTTTTTTCATCCTGTGGAATCTCTCTTACTTTACCATACAATTCACTAGTTGATGCCTGATAAAACTTAACTTTTTTTAATCCGACTTCTCTTATTGCGTCCAAAAATCTTAATGTACCTAATGCATCTACCTGAGCTGTATAATCAGGAATCTCAAAAGAAACTTTTACATGACTTTGAGCTGCCAAATTGTAAATTTCATCAGGTCCAATTTTTTCTAATAGACGATTTAAATTGCTTGTATCAACCAAATCACCATAATGCAAAAATAATTTATTATTTAATATTTCTTTATTGTTATATAAATGATCAATTCTTGATGTATTAAATGAGCTGCTTCTTCTTATAATTCCGTGCACCTGGTAACCTTTATCCAATAATATTTCTGCTAAATAACTTCCATCTTGTCCGGTAATTCCAGTTAGTAATGCTTTCTTCATTAATTATTCCTCAATTTTTTAAAATATTCATAAGATTTTTTAATACCATCTTTTAAATCGGTTTTGTGTTTCCAGCCTAAAGTGTGAATTCTATTAACATCCATTAATTTTCTCGGTGTACCATCAGGTTTGGAATTATCATATTTAATATTTCCTTTATATCCTGTTATATTTTTTATGATTTCTGCTAATTCATTTATTGTTAAATCTTCTCCTGTGCCAATATTAATTTGTGAAATTCCTTTACTATAAATATCATCAGCATTAATATTTTCTAAAAGAAATACTATTGCTTCAGACAGATCGTCAACAAAAAGAAACTCCCTTTTAGGTTTACCTGTTCCCCAAATAAAAACTTCAGAACTATTATTTTCTTTTGCTTCGTAAAATTTTCTAATTAAAGCAGGCAATACATGAGAAGTTTCCAAATCAAAATTATCATTTGGTCCGTATAGATTGGTAGGCATTGCTGAAAAGAAATTACATCTATATTGACGATAATAATTTTCACATAATTTTATTCCGGCAATTTTGGCAATGGCATAAGGTTCATTTGTTTTTTCTAAATAATCAGATAAAAGATATTCTTCTTTTAATGGCTGTGGTGCTAATTTTGGATAAATACAGGAACTACCTAAGAATATTAATTTTTCAACACCATATTTATAAGCTGAATTTATAATATTAGCTTCTATCATCAGATTATCATAAATAAACTCTGCTCGATAAGTATTGTTAGCAAGTATTCCACCTACCTTTGCAGCTGCAACAATTACTATTTCAGGTTTTTCTTTGTTAAAAAATTTTTCGACAGATTCTTGTCTTGTTAAATCTAATTCAGACAAAGATCTTGTTAATATATTATTGTATTTTTTATTATTTAATTGTCTTAATATTGCAGAACCCACCATTCCATTATGCCCTGCAAGATAAATCTTTTTATTTAATAAATTATTCATTCTTACTAATTTATAAATTCAGAAATTGATTTAACGACAAAAGTAATTTGTTCTTCTGTTAATTCAGGAAAAATTGGTAAAGCTATTGATGTATTGCAAGCACTTTCAGCAACCGGAAATTTACTTTCTCCAATATTTAAGTTAGAAAAACATTCCTGCTTATGGAATGGTACGGGATAATAAATTTCATTACCGATTCCTTTCTCTGTTAAATATTTTCTTAAATCATCCCTTTCTTGAGTTCTAATTATATACTGGTTATAAATATGATAATTTTTTACTGAATTGGATTTCTTTTTAAATACAGCTTTAGGTAATAGGATTTTATTGTTTTTATCAAATTCAGTAGCTCCTACCCTATCAGCTAATTTATTTTCTATAAAAAGTTTATTATACAATTCAGCATTCTCTCTTCTTTTTGCAGACCAATCATATAAATAAGGTAACTTAACATTTATAACTGCTGCCTGAATTGCATCCAATCTAAAATTTCCGCCAATTACTTTATGATAATATTTTTGCTTTCCGCCATGCACACGCATAATTTCTAGTTGTTCGGCTAAGAATGGATCATTAGTAACTGTTAATCCTCCATCACCATAACATCCTAAATTTTTTGATGGGAAAAAAGAAAAGCAACCAATATCTCCGATTGTTCCAACATAACCGCCATCTTTATATTGTGCGCCAATTGCCTGGGCTCCGTCTTCAATTATTTTTATATTATTTGCTTTTGCAACCTCTACTACCTTATCCATTTCACAGCTTTGTCCATATAAATGAACCGGAATAATTGCTTTTGTGTTTGGAGTAATTTTTCTTTTAATATCTTCAGGATTAATATTAAAAGTTATAGGATCTATATCCGTAAAAACCGGAATAGCATTTAATCTGCTTACAACTCCGGCTGTTGAAAAAAAAGAATAAGTGGGGACAATTATTTCATCACCAGGTTTAATACCAATTGCCATTAGTGCCAACAATAATGCATCAGTACCGGAAGAAACACCAACTGCATATTTACATTTTAAATATTTGCAAAATGCTTTTTCCATTTTTTCAACTTCGGATCCTAAAATAAAATATTGTGATTCGGCAATTTTTAATACAGCTTCATCTAATTCTTTTTTGTGATGTTGGTATTGAATTTTGAGGTCTAATAAAGGGACTTTCATATGTTAAATTCTAATATTATTTAAAACAATATTGTAATATAACAATGTTACCAGAATATTTAATATGTTTTTGAATGGTTTTAGAGGTTATTAAAATAATCTTTGAAGGTTGGAGCTAATTTATCTTTTTCAGAAACTATTGGTGTTTTAACTTTCCAATTTATACTTAAGTCTTTATCATTATAACTGATAGCTCTTTCATACTTTTGATTGTAAAAATTTGTGCATTTATACATAAAAACAGCTTCATTTGAAAGAACAGAAAATCCATGAGCAAATCCTGGAGGAAGCCATAATTGATAATAATTTTCAGAAGAAAGTTCTATTGAATAATGTTTTCCAAAAGTTTTTGAATCAGGTCGGATATCAACAGCAACATCTAAAACACTACCTATAATTACCTGACAAAGTTTTCCCTGAGAAAAATCCCCTACTTGAAAATGTAACCCCCTTACAGTTCCTTTTTGAGATTTTGAAATGTTATCCTGAACAAAATTAAATTTTAGTCCTGCTTTTTTATATTCATCTGAATTGAAAAGTTCGAAGAAATAACCTCTAGGGTCTTCAAAAACATTAGGTTTAATTAAAAGGAGATCTTCAATACTTGTTTTTTCAACTATTAAGCTCATAAAATTTTTAGATTTCCTTTGTTACATTTTCTAAATAACTACGATAGGAACATTTCGGCATGTTAGAAATTATTGACTCAAATTGTTTTTTATTAACAAATCTTTTTCTAAAAGAAATTTCTTCTATACATCCAACTTTTAATCCTTGTCTTTCATCAATTACACCAAAAAAATTAGCTGCTTGTAGTAAAGCATGAGGAGTACCTGTATCCAACCACGCTATCCCTCTACCAATTTTTTGAACAAATAATTTTTCTTTTTTGAGATACTCTTTGTTAACTTCCGTAATTTCAAGTTCACCTCTATTAGATGGTTTTAAATTTTTTGATATTTTTACAACATCATTATCATAAATATAAATTCCGGGTACAGCAAAATTAGATTTGGGTTTTAAAGGTTTTTCTTCAATAGATATTGCTTTATTATTTTTATCAAATTCAATTACACCATATCTCTCAGGATCATTTACTCTGTATGCAAAAACTGTTGCATATTTATGTGTATCAATTGCATTGTAAAGAAAATTTAAATTCCCGTAAAAAATATTATCACCTAAAATTAATGTTACATTATCTTTACCGATAAATTTATCTCCAATAATAAAAGCTTCTGCAATTCCATTGGGAGCATTTTGAACGGCATAATTTAATTTCAAACCCAAGTTTTTTCCGCTGCCAAATAATTTTTTATATAAAGGTATTGTATCTGAATCCGAAATAATTAAAATTTCCTTAATACCGCCAAGCATTAAAATAGAAAGTGGATAATAAATTAGAGGTTTATCATAAAGTAAAGCAAGTTGTTTGCTATATACTTTTGTAATTGGAAAAAGACGAGAACCGGATCCTCCGGCTAAAATAATTCCTTTCATTAATTATATTTTTATTATAAAAGAGTTCCGCTAAGTATTAATATTGCGACACTAAAATAAATAACTAATCCCGTTACATCAACTAAAGTTGCAACTAATGGAGCAGAGGAAACGGCTGGATCTGCACCTATTTTCTTCAAAATAATAGGAAGCATTGAGCCGGCTAATGTACCCCATAACACAACACCCAATAAGGATACGCTTACCGTTAAAGCAATTAGGAGCCAATGAATACCATATATATCAGAAAAAGATTGCCAAACAAAAATTCTGAAAAACCCCAAAACTGCTAATATACTTCCTAAAATAATACCAGATATTATTTCTCTTTTCATTACAAAGAACCAATCTTTTAATTTAATTTCTCCTACTGATAAAGCTCTTATTACCAGTGTAGATGCTTGAGATCCTGAATTACCTCCACTAGATATTATTAATGGGACAAATAAAACTAAGACTAGTGCTTTCCCGATTTCATTTTCAAAAAAACCCATTGCGCTTGCCGTAAATAATTCACCTATAAATAATAATGATAACCAACCTGCTCTTTTTTTCATCATTTGCAGAATAGATATTTTACTGTATGATTCTTCCAACGCAGTTAAACCACCTATTTTATGTATATCTTCTGTTGCTTCTTCTTCAGCAATATCCAAAACATCATCCACAGTAACTAATCCTAATAACACACCTTTATTATCTATAACCGGTAAAGCAATTCTATCATATTCTTTAAAAACTTCAACGGCTTTTTCTTGATCATCTGTTACAAGCAAAGCAACAAAATTTTCATCCATAAGATCATTTATTTTCTTTTCCGGATCTGAAAGAATGAGTTCCCTTATTTTCAGATCGTCAATTAGATTTCCTTTATCATCAACAATAAAAATTATGTTTAATGTTTCGCTGTCTTTTCCATTTTTCCTTATATAATTAATAGATTCTGATACTGTCCAATTGGCTTTTACAGCAATATAATCCGGGGTCATCAAACGACCCACGCTATCTTCGGGATATCCAAGCAGAGTTTGCGCAATTACTCGTTCTTCGTGAGAAAGGAGGGTAACAAATTGTTTTACAGCAGAGCTTGGTAATTCTTCAAATAAAGCGGTTCTGTCATCCGGAGCCATTTCATTTAGGATTGAAGCAACTTCCTTATTCCCCATAGCTTTAATTAGTTCTATTTGTTGGTCCACTTCTAGAAATTCAAAAGTATCAGTTGCCAGGTCTTTGTGCAATAACCTAAATAGTATAACTCTGTCTTTTTCTGATGTTTCTCCAATTAGATTTGCAAGGTCGGCAGGCGGCCAATCATTTAATACTTCTTTAAGAGCGCTAAGGTTTTTTTCGTTTAATAAATCTTTTATTTCAGGTTTTAGTAATTGACTTAGCATTACTCATCTCGTTAAATTTAGTATTGATTACATTGGGTAATTAAATTTATATTTATATAGTTAGGATTTTTTTTATTAAAAAATATATCCTATTATATTATAACAAACAAGATTATTTATGCTAAATATTTTAGTTGATGAAAATATTTTACTCGCCAAAAAAGTTTTTTCTGTCTTTGGAAGAGTAATGCTTATGAATGGAAGAAAAATAAATAATAAAGCTTTAGGTAACGCTGAAATATTAATAGTTAGATCAATAACCAATGTTAATGAGAACCTGCTTAAAAATTCGAAAGTTAAATTTGTTGGCTCTGCAACTATTGGTTTAGATCATATAGATACAGATTACTTAAAAAGGAAAAATATATTTTTTTGTAATGCACCGGGTTCAAATTCATTTTCTGTAGCTGAATATGTAATAACAGCTTTATTATCATTGGCAATAAAGTATAATTTTAAACTCTCAGATAAATCCATTGGAGTTATTGGTCACGGTAATATTGGTAAAAAAGTAGATTCTCTTTGTAAAGCTTTTGGGATGAAAGTTTTATTGAACGACCCTCCCTTAAAAAAAATGACCGGCAACAAGCAATACATACCTTTAAAAGATATTCTTAAAGCAGACATTATTTCTTTGCATGTACCTTTAAATATTAACGGCATGTATAAAACACATCATTTTTTAAATGAAAAAAACTTAAAAAGAATAAAACAAAATAGTCTGATAATTAATACTTCTCGTGGAAGTGTAATTAGTAATGATGATTTGCTTGAAGCCTTAATTAATAAAAATTTAATATCCGTTTTAGATGTTTGGGAAAATGAACCGGAAATAAATATAGATTTATTAAAACAAGTAGATATAGGTACACCACATATTGCCGGATATTCAACAGATGGTAAAATGAATGGTACAAAACAAATATATTCTGAGCTTTGTAAATTTCTAAATAAAAAAAATAATTGGTTATTGCTTGAACCTAAAAAGAAAAACAAAAAAATAAATTTTAACAAAAAAAATACTTTAGAAGAATCCATTTTTAATATTATTAAAAAAACCTATGACATTGACTATGATAATAAATCTTTGAAGAAATCGTTATTATCAAAAGAAAATATTTTTGATAAACTAAGAAGAGATTACAGAGAAAGGAGAGAGTTTTTTAATTACACAGTTTTAATTGATAGAATATATGAAAAAGAGATAAATATATTAAAAAAACTCAGATTTCAGATAAAACTTACTAATGCCTCTTAAATTCTAATTTTAATATCATTTGTACATTAACTTTTTGTCCCCTAATTAAACCAGGACTAAACCTTGTATACTTTACAGCAATTTCTGCTGACTCATCACAACCATATCCAAGTCCTTTAACAATTTCTACTTTACTCACTTTACCTTCTTTCTCAATAAAAACTTTAACTTCAACAATGCCGGAAATATCATTATCTATTGCGGTTCTAGGATAGTAAAGTTTTTTATAAATTGCATCCATTCCGCCAATGGGTTGAGGCATTACTTCTGCATTTACATAATAAGCTGGATCATCTTTAAAATCATCCTTTTCAATTTTAGGAGGTAGTGGTACTCCGGTTCTTTTTTCTGTTATTTTTTTTATCGTTTTCTTTAACAATTCATCATCAACTTTATTCACATAAAATGGGATTTTATTAACTTCAATTTTACCATGAGTAAATGTAACATTTTTTAATACTTCACCTTTTTCATCATAATATGTTGTATTGCCTTCTCTTTTTCCATCGTAAATTGAATAAATTAATTTTATGTTTCCATTTATATAATATTGCTTAACCACACCTTCAACTTTACCGTTTATATAAGGTCTTTCTTCCTTAAAGTTTCCATTATCAAAATAAAATATGGAAATTCCATGTTTCAGACTATCAAGCATAGGAATAACAGATTCAATTTTATTATTGGGAAAATATGTCTTAAGAGTATCGTTTTGTGGAAATAGAATAGAGGTAGCCGATGAAATAATCAGTAAATAAAGAATTTTAGTTTTAATCATTTTAATTATTTGTAAAGGATAATAGAAACTTTATCCGTAATATTTTGGTCTTTTTCTTGGAGCATTTTTACATTTTTCAGAACAACAATAATCCATTTCATTTTTACATTCGTGACAATAAAATATTATTTTATCGCACTCAATATTGTGACAATTAATATAATATGATGTAGGCTTCCCACAATTCTCACAATCAGTTACACACTTCAATTCTTTTTCACTGTTAACATCAACAGCAAATCTTTCATCAAATACCCAAACACTTCCTTCCCAATAAGTATCAGGATATTTTTTTGTGTATGTAACAATTCCACCGTCAAGCTGATAAACATCTTTAAATCCTTGCTCAACCATATATGCCGATGCTTTTTCACATCTAATTCCACCTGTACAGTAAGTTACAACTGTTTTATCTTTATATTCTTCTAAATCTTTAACGGCCTTTTTCCATTCCCTAAAGTTTTTCATTGGAGGGGTAATAGAATTTTTAAATTTACCTAATTTACTTTCATACCAATTTCTTGCATCAACAATTATGAAATCTTTCTCTTCTTTGTAAAATTTATAAAGCTCCTCTGGTTTTAATCTTTTGCCTCCATTTTCTAAAGAGGTTTCTTTTAAATCAGAATGAATGATTTCATTTTTTACTCTGACATGCATTTTTGAAAAAGCAATTTTTTCAGATTCATCTTCTTTAAAAACTATATCTTTAAAAAAAGGATAGCTTTTTAAGCTCGTTTTATATTTTTTGATATCTTCCTTTAAGCCTGAAACAGTTCCATTAATTCCCTCCTTGGCTATATAAATTCTACCTTTTATATTATTATCAAAACAAAATTTTAGATGTTCTTCCTTAAAATGTTCAGGATTATTTACTGTTACATATTTATAAAATAATAATACTTTATAATTTTTCATTTTTAGTGCTTTTCGAAAAAATTTTAATGGGGTTCAAAAATAATAAATTATTTTAAAACTTAAACAGACAATTTAATTCCAACAGGACAATGATCGGATCCCATTACATCAGGTAGTATGAAAGCATCATTGATTTGTTTTTTTAGATTATCACTTATAAAAAAGTAATCTATACGCCAGCCAACATTTCTTTCTCTTGCACGGGTTATCATATCCCACCAAGTATATTGCTCAGGTTTGTCGTTAAATAACCTAAAAGTGTCTATAAAACCATATTCCAATAATTTATCTATCCACTCTCTTTCTTCAGGTAAAAATCCTGATATTTTTGAATTTTCTTTTGGTCTAGAAAGATCAATTTCTTTGTGAGCGGTGTTTACATCCCCACAAATAACTATTTTTTTACCATTCTTTTTTAAATTATTTACATGCTTTAGAAATGCATCATAAAAATCCATTTTATATTTTAAGCGATCTGCTTTAGCTTTACCATTCGGAAAATAAATATTAAACAAAATAAATGAATTATATTCCGCAGATAAAATTCTACCTTCATTATCAAATTTTTTAATTCCAATTTCTCTAGTGATTTTTATAGGTTTTTCTTTTGTATAAATGGCTGTACCGCTATAACCTTTTCTATCTCCCTTACAGAAATATGAATAATAGCTTTCAATGTTTTTTAAATCATCGGAAAGCTGCTCTTCCCAAGCTTTGGTTTCTTGAATACATAATATATCAGGCTTTACACTTTTAAACCAACCAACAAAACCTTTTTTATAGACCGCTCTAATTCCATTTACATTCCAGGATAATAGTGTAATTTCTTTCATTAATTATTTTTCCTACATACGAATAATTATTGATTATTTTTAAAAGTAATTTACTTAATTAATTCGGAAGCCTAAATGATAAACCTGTACTAATAAACCAGTCAGAAGTTCCGGTATTGATGTCTAATCCACCTGAAACATCATATTGTATATTATTTTTAATTAGATATGTAAACCCAGTATCAAATTTATTTATTAAGGAAACATTAGTAGAAGCATTTCCAAAGTATTCTATATATGTTCCAATTTTATCTGTTAACGAAATCCCTAAAGCTAAAGAAAAAAAATAGCCTAAAATATTTTCTGTGTTTTTCCACTCAGAGCCAACATTTACAGATAATGTAAAAATATGAGAAAGGTCTTTTGCAAAAATAAAAATAACTTCCGGTTCTATATTCTGTGGTTTAAAAGAATTTTTGCCAACCGGTAATTTGAAATTAATTATTGCAGAAATGTTAGGTGCTGAGTTTGGATTATTTACAAGCCGTATTTTAGTGCCAATATTCAAGCTTCTAAAACCGGAAATTGTTTCTTTTTTATTTAAGGTTAATATTTCTTCCGACAAGTAGCCGCTTTCTATTCTTAATTCAACCCTTGAGCTTAATCCGATTCTAACAAGTGTGCTTGCAATATCATAAGATTTAATTTCATTGTTTACGCCAAGGACACTTGTGTTATTTTTATTATACAAAAATCCAGTTTCAATCTGGAAGTAACTAAGCAAAATAGTTTCTGCTGATTCTGCTTGGTCGGGTCTGTCTGTAATTAACGGAGTATCGAGTATTTGTCCGTTAGACATATTTGACAATACGAACAAAAATAATAATACAAATATTATAGAATTTAAAAAATATTTTTTATCCAATGAAAATTCTCCATAACTGAGCAACAAAAAAAGTTATGATAAATCCCATTGCAACAGGCATTAAAGCGGAAATTGCTGTCCATTTTATGCTTCTAGTTTCTTTATAAATTGTATAAATAGTTGTCGAACACGGATTATGAATTAAACTGAAAAGCATCAAATTTATACCAGTTAGTAAAGTCCAACCACCACCTTTAAATATTTCAGCAGTAGCATTAACGCTATCAAGTTCAAACATTACACCATTGCCTGCACCGACAGAATTTAATCCTAAAGTTAATGCTGTAAGCATTAATATAGTCGGTATCACAATTTCATTTGCAGGAATTGCTATAATATATGCCAATAAAATTACACCATTTAATCCAAGCAACAACCCAAAAGGATTTGTCCAATCAATAAAATATTTTGCTAAACTTACACCTTCAATAGAAATATTTGAAACTGACCAAATTACTAAACCGGCAGGAACTGCAAATACAATTGCTCGCCAAAGAACAATAATTGTTCTGTCAATCAATGAAGTATATAGTGTTCGCAGAATTCTTGGTGGTCTGTAGGGAGGTAGCTCTAAACTAAATGTAGATACCTCGCCTTTTAAAATTGATTTTGATAGTATCCAGGAAACAACTAAACTCAAAATTATTCCTAATAAAGCAACACTAACTACAGCTCCTGCAGATGCAAAGCCTGCTAAATAACCTGGTACAGCTCCACCGATAAAAATAGTTGCAATTAATATTTGTGTTGGCCACCTTCCATTACATAATGCAAAATTATTTGTAATAATTGCAATTAACCTTTCTCTCGGACTATCAATTACCCTTGTTGCTATTACACCGGCTGCATTACATCCAAAACCCATACTCATTGTTAATGCTTGTTTACCATGAGCTCCGGCTTTTTTAAAAAGATTATCCATATTAAAAGCAACTCTGGGTAGATATCCAAAATCTTCGAGCAAAGTAAATAGAGGAAAAAATATTGCCATAGGTGGAAGCATAACACTTATTACCCAAGCACCGGCTAGATAAGCACCATCTATTAGTAATCCACTGATCCAGGCAGGTGTAGATATTAAAGCCGCAATATTATTTAACCAAGGATGAATGTCATCAATTAAGATTGTTGCTAAAAATTTTGATGGATAATTTGAGCCAATAATAGTAAGCCAAAAGACAACCGCTAAAAGTATGAACATTATAGGAAATCCCAAATATCTACTTGTAACAATTTTATCAAGCTTTTGATCAAATGTATATTTATTTTTTTCATTATTTATAGTTACAGAATGAGAAGATATTTCAGCGGCATCTTTATAAATAGATTCAATTAAATAATCGTGAAAGTTATCCCCAATTTCCCACTTAAGTTTATTGGCTTCTTTTAATATATCTTCAGTATGTGCTTCTTTTATATTTGTCATAATTTAATTTTGTGTAACCAATTCCGTAAAAACATTTTGAGATTCTAATTTTCCCAACTCACCAGTCTTTACTGCATTAATAATTTCCTGGTCTCCTACTAATAATCTTAAAGCAACCCATCTTACATTAGGCAGATTAGGAAAAGTAGTCAATAATTTTTCTGTTAATATTTCAACAGCATTTTTAATTTGTTTTGATTGAGTTTTAATTTTATGTGGTTTACATTTGTATTGACCAGCGGCAACCTGATGAATCATATTCAATAGTTCAGTAATACCTTCATTATTCCTAGCAGAAGTTGGAACAACAGGAATTCCTAAATCTTTAGACAAAGTTCTTTCATCTATTTTTATACCGTGCCTGTTAGCTTCATCAATTAAATTTAGACACAAAACTGCTCTATCAGTAATCTCTAATACTTGTAAAACTAAATTTAAATTTCTTTCAAGCCTTGTAGAATCCACTACAATTACAGTTACATCCGGCTGACCGAATAAAACAAAATTTCTTGCTACTTCTTCATCTGTACTTGTTGAAAGAAGCGAGTAAGTTCCAGGAAGATCAACAATCTTAAATTTTTTACCATTAAAAATAAAACCGCCTTCTGCTCTTGTCACAGTTTTTCCGGGCCAATTACCTGTATGCTGTTTTAACCCTGTTATTGCATTAAATACAGTGCTCTTTCCAGTATTTGGATTACCGGCCAACGAAATAACAAAATCATAATTTTCCATATTTATACCAAGTTTGGTTAAATTCCCTACATTATGAACAGGGCATGTTTCGCAATTATGACCGGATAAATTTTTCATATTTTTATTTTATATATATAAAGTCAGTTTGAGATTTTCTTAAAGCAATAGAAGCTCCACGAATATTAAAAGCAATGGGATCTTTACCTATACTTTCTAATTCGGCAATTATTTTTGTACCGGGAACTAAGCCAAAATCCAGCAATCTTCTTCTTTGCTGACCTCTGCAGGCTTTTGAGATTCCAACTACTTCTCCTACTTCTCCAATATTAAGTGAAGATAATAACTTATAATCATCTTTTATTTTATCTGTAAACAGTAACGGTACTACTGTAAGATTGGCAGCTATTAATGGAGATAAAATACATTCTTCACCTTCGGCAATAAATTTTATTCTTTCTTTTGATACTTCAGTTACTCTTATTTGCATTCCTGGAAATAATCCTTCAGCAATAATTTGTGAGTAAATAGTATTCGGTTCATCTTCAATGTGAACTATTTGAAATTGTTTATTTGAATTAACTTCTGTTAAAGGAATTCCCTTTTTAACTGGAACTTCACCATCAGAAGTTGGGATCGGATCACCGTGTGGATCGTATGAAGGATTTCCCATTCTTGCAGCCAACTCGTCTGCTTCATTTTGATCAATAAAATGTTCTTTTTCTTCTGCATAGATATGCCAATCTTTTTCTTTTACGCCTGTTTCTTCTGCAAGATAATTTTCCCATAATCTGTGAACGCGAACAATTTTTAATGCATATGTTCTGCCTTCCGATGTAAGAAAAAGTTTTTCATTTTGAATTGTAATCAATTTCATCTCTTTTAATGTCTCTGCTATTTTTGCAACTTCATCTCCATTTACACTTAAGTATCCAGCTAAGCTATGAAGAGTTATACTTATATTTTTTTCTTCAAAATCATAAAGATGTTTTAATGCATCTTCAATTTGAATCTTAAGTGATTGTTTTTTTGCTTTTTTCCAATTTGCAATTATCCCTTTATCAGGCCAGATAAAAATGGATATTACAAAAAGTATAAGTGTTCCAATTATTAATGTTTCTATTGGGTTGTTCATATTAATTTAAATCTATAAATACATTCGAGGCTAATTTGTTGCTTATATTAATTTGTTTGTTGTCTATTTTTATTAATAGAGAATTATCAAAATTTAATTTTTCTTTTACTAAAATTTTTTTCCCAAGTTTTAACCCGATTTTTGATAAGTAATTCAAAAATCCATTATCAAAATCGTTTACTCTTATAACTTTACCGGTTGTTCCTACTTTAACTTTTGATAAAGGAATACTGTCTTTTATTTTTGGTATGCTTCCATCTTTTCCTGGTATTGGATCTCCGTGCGGATCAAACTCAGGGTAATCGAGCATCTCTTCTAATTTATCAACCAATTCATCAGAAGCTGAGTGTTCTAGCCTATGTGCTTCATCGTGTACTTTATCCCAAGGCAGCCCAACAATTTGATGCAGAAATATTTCCCATATTCTATGTCTTCTTACAATTTGAGCTGCATATTCTTTACCGTTTTTTGTAAGCTCAATATTTTTATATCGTTCGTATAAAATCCATCCGTTAGTGAAAAGTTTTTTTAACATATCAGTAACTGCTGCATTTGATATTTCCAACTTTTTAGCAATTACATTAGTTTTTACTTTTACATCACTTTGTTCAAGCTTGTAAATTTCACTTAAATAATTTTCTGTTGATATATTTTGCATATTTCATTTCCTTAAGAATAAATTTAAGTAAACTTAATTTATTAAGCAAGTAAGTTTAATTATATTTTAATCTATAATAGATTAACTACACTTTATAATTATTTATTTATTTCTATATTTATTAATAATCTATAATTAAATTATTAACCATGCTTATAGTAACTAAAAATAATTTTGAGATAGCAAAAACTTTAATTACCATTTTATTAATTCTTAGTTATTGCTCACCGTTTATTTTTACCCAATCTGATACTACAAAACTAAATCTATCTTACAGAATTTTATTAATAGGAGATGCAGGCAATCCATCATTAGATAATCAGGAACCTGTGTTTTCTGCATTACAAAAACAACTTTCTCTTAATCCAAGTAAAACTACTGTTGTTTTTTTAGGGGATAATATTTATCCAGAAGGTATGCCTCCAATACATAGCACCGAAAGGATTGAAGCTGAAAAAAGATTGAATGAACAAATAAAAACGATAACAAATAGTAATTCATTTGGTGTCTTTACTCCAGGTAATCATGATTGGAATAACGGAGATGATGATGGTTGGGAAAGAATAAAAAGTGTTGATAAATATATAAAAAATAAAAAATTAAAAAATGTAACAATGCTTCCTCACAATGGTTGCCCGGGACCTGAAGTAATAGACCTTGGTGATAAAGTTCGTTTAATATTATTCGATACTGACTGGTGGTTAAACGGAAAAGTTAAAGCTACTAAAGAAAACAGTTTGTGTAATCCGGTTGATGAAAAATCCATTTTAGATTCTTTAAATAGTGCTTTGAAAAATAAAGGCGACAGATTTGCAATAATTACAGCCCATCATCCTCTTGCAAGTTATGGTGTTCACGGTGGTTATTTTAATTGGAAGCAACACATTTTTCCTTTAAGAGAGTTAAATAGCTCATTGTGGATACCTCTTCCGGTGCTAGGCTCTCTCTACCCTATATTTAGAAAAAGTGGGATTTCATCTCAAGATTTAACAAGTGATGATTACAAAAATATGATACAAAAAATAGAGGGAGTTCTTTCTAATAATTCTAATTGGATTTATGCAGCCGGGCATGAACATACTCTTCAGGTATTAAAAGGAATAAATGATAACCTTTATCTTGTTAGTGGTTTTGGTACACTTGCTCACGATGAATATTTAACAGAAGGCGACAAAACTATTTTTGGAGCTTTAGAGCCAGGATTTATGCAGTTAGATTTTTATAGTGAAGGGGGAATTATTCTTTCTGTTATTTCAGGTAAAACAGGCGTTTCAAAGGAAATATTTAAAATAAAAGTTAGATGATTTTAATAAATTAGATCTAATTAATATACATCTGTTTTTTTTTGTCTTCTTTTACAAAATAATTTATATTTAAGCAAATATAAAAATATGCCTATAATAATTTTTTTATACCATTTACTAAAAGAAAAAAAATATGAAAAACAAAATTCTTTTTGTCATTAGCATACTTTTTGGAATAATGTTTATTAATGCAGGACTAAACAAATTTTTTAATTATATGCCTGTACCTAACGATTTACCTGAGAAATTAGTAGAAACAATGACAGCTATAATGGAAATAGGGTGGCTTTTACCTCTTGTGGCAATTACTGAAATTGTTGGAGGGATATTTTTTATTATTCCAAGATTCAGAGCACTGGGTGCAATTGTTATCTTCCCAATTATGATTGGAATTATCTTAACCAATATTATAACTGCGCCTGATGGTTTACCAATTCCATTGTTATTATTGGTAATAAATATTTGGGTTATTTATGAAAATAAAGAAAAATATCTTCCAATGATTAAATAGTAAATTATATTTTTATACAAAAATAGCTGTGAAAAATAAAGCCTCTAATTTCTAGGATTATAATTATATTTTAAAATCCATTTCCCTTCAATGTCATCCCAACTTTGTATGTCATTTTTCAAACACACCAAACCTGCTGTTGGGAGAAAATCAAAATCTATTTCTGATATTTCATAAATAAAATCTGATATCCCCGGATTATGACCAACAAGCATTAATGATTCTATTTTGGGATCAGTCTTATGAATAATAACTTTTAGTTTCTTAGAACTGGCTTCGTAAATATTTTTATTAATTAATATTTCTTTTTCAGGATAATTGATTTTTTGTGCTACAATTATAGCTGTTGTAAATGCTCTAAGTGCTGGACTGGAAATTATTAATTGCGGGAATTCATTTTTTTTTAATAATAATTCACCTACAAATTCAGCTTCTCTTTTTCCATCGTCATTAATTGAACGATTAATATCTGAATTATTAGATGAATATAATAAAGCTTGTGCATGTCTTAGCAAAAATATAGTTTTCAATAAAATTTCTAATCTTAATAAATGAAATAAATATTAGAGCTAATATAATTATTTGAAATAATATTTTTAAAAGAAAAGACTATTGCAAGGTTTAATTGAGGAAATTAAAAAGTTTTCTTCTAAACCCTGCAATGCTTGTAGAGAGACAAAACTATTTATATGAATTTAAAACATTCATATAATTTGCTCTTTCAAATTGTGAAGGATCGGCTACATTTTTATAACATATACTTCCTCTCATTTGATCGAGTGATTCATATTCGTGTTCTTCACCCCAATATATTAATTTGGTTAATACTTCTTTTATATGCTCAAACCCAAATTTTAATAACGATGAAAGCATTTGTGTTACCTGTGCACCCGACATAATTAATTTTAAAATATCTTTTTCTGTATAAACTCCGCCTGTTGCGGCAAGATCAGCTTTAATATTTTCGTGAAGTATTGCAATCCATCTAACTCTTAATCTAATCATATCTGGTGTACTTAGTTCTACATTGGGTACAACTTCTAGCTTTTCTAAGTCAATATCAGGTTGGTAAAATCTGTTGAACAATACTAATCCTTTTGCACCTGCATCTACAATTTGTTTTGACATCCAACTCATTGAACTAAAATAAGGTGAAAGTTTTACAGCAACGGGAATTTTTACAATGCTTGTTACAGCTTTTACAATATCTATATAAGTTTTTTCAATATAGCTTCCGCTTTTGTTTACATCTGCAGCAATTTTATAGATATTAAGCTCTAAAGCATCTGCACCTGCCTGTTCAATTTTTTTTGCATACTCAGTCCACCCACCCAAAGATTTACCATTTAAACTTGCAATAATTGGAATATCTACTGCATCTTTAACTTTTTTTATGTGTTCTAAATATTCATCTGGTCCTGTTGTATAGTTTCCCATATCTGGAAAATAATTTGATGCTTCAGCATGGCTATCTGTATGAATAGTTGTATGATGATAAAGTTCAAATGATTCGTGTTCAATTTGTTCTTCAAATAAGGAATAAAGTACTACCGCTGCTGCTTCACAGTCTTCCATTTTTTTTATATTGTCAATATCTCTAGATAATGGACCGGCAGAAGGTACAACAGGGTTTTTTAATTTTAATCCTAAATATTTAGTTTCTAATTTCATTTTACAGCCTTATAAATTTTTTACTCTTTAACTTTTTCTTTTTCTTCAGTTTTATCTTCATTAAGTGGTTTAAAAGAATTCATTTGTTCGTACATATTCCATTTTTCATTTACATCTTTTTGTGCTTCTATCATTAATTTCTTTGCTCTTTCAGGCTGTGATTTTAAAAGCATTTTATACCTTGTTTCCATATAAGCAAAATCTTTTAATGGAATTTTCAATCCCTTTGATTCAAGCTTGAAAGGATTCTTATTTTCTTTTACTAACTCTGGATTATATCTATATAATTGCCAATAACCAGAATCAACAGCAGCTTTTTGATTGTGCATTGCAAGTCCCATATTTATTCCGTGAGCTATACAATGACTGTAAGCAATTATTAAAGATGGGCCGTCATAAGCTTCGGCTTCAAGAAAAGCTCTGACTGTTTGAGTATCATTAGAACCAAGAGCAACTTTTGCCACATAAACATTTCCATATGACATAGCCATCATTCCCAAATCTTTTTTTGCTCCTGGTTTACCGGAAGCAGCAAATTTAGCAACAGCTGCTCTTGGTGTAGCTTTTGACATTTGACCACCGGTATTAGAATATACTTCAGTATCTAAGACCAAAACATTTACATTTTTACCGGAAGCTAAAACATGATCTAATCCACCGTAACCAATATCATAAGCCCAACCGTCTCCTCCCATAATCCAAACAGATTTTTTAACTAAATAATTTGATAATGAAAGAAGCTGATTAATATCTTTTTCCTTTTGTCCAGAAGTTGAGTTTAATAAAGCTTTTAATTTTTTATTTAGAATATCTATATAACCGCGTTGTTCGTATATGCCTGCTTCATCTTTTTGTTTGTTAGTTAAAATTTTTTCAATTAGTTCATTACCCAAATCATTTGAAAATGTTTTTAACAATACTTCTGCGTGTTCTAAATGTTTGTCAATAGCTAATCTAAACCCAAGACCAAATTCAGCATTGTCTTCAAATAATGAATTGTTCCAAGAAGGGCCTCTTCCATCTTTATTTGCTGACCAAGGTGTAGTTGGTAAATTACCTCCATAAATTGATGAGCAACCTGTTGCATTTGCAATTAATGCTCTGTCTCCAAACATTTGACTAACTAATTTTACATATGGTGTTTCACCACAACCTGAACAAGCACCGGAGAATTCAAATAAAGGTTCTAAAAATTGTGAATCTTTTACCTTTGTCATATTTACTTTTGTTCTATCTAGTTCTGGAATAGACAAAAAGAAATCCCAATTTTTTCTTTCACTTTCTCTAAGTGGTAATTGCTCGTGCATATTGATCGCTTTAAGGCGGGTTTCACTTTTGTTTTTTGCAGGACAAACATCCACACAAATTTTGCATCCTGTACAATCTTCTACAGCAACCTGTAAAGAATACAAAAGATTTTCCCCGTAATCTTTTGCTTTAAATTTTGTGTATTTAAAATCTTTTGGTGCATTTTTTAATTGATCTTCAGAATACACTTTTGCTCTTATTGAAGCATGAGGACAAACAACTACGCATTTATTGCATTGAATACAGACATCTGTATCCCAAACCGGTACTTCCAAAGCAATGTTTCTTTTTTCCCATTTTGTTGTTCCGGATAAATAAGTTCCGTCAATTGGTAACTGACTAACTGGAATTCTGTCTCCTTTTCCTTCCATCATTTTTGATGTTATTTTTCTAACAAACTCTGGTGCTTTTTCTGAAACTGTATTATTAACAGTTTCTTTGTTTGTTATTTTATTAGGGATTTCTATTTTAAATAAATTTTCAATAGTCTGATCAACAGCAGCAAAATTCATCTCAACTATTTTATCACCTTTAGATCCGTATGTTTTCTTAATTGAACTTTTTATCAGTTCAATTGCTTTTTCTTTTTTGAAAATATTTGAGATTGCAAAGAAACAAGTCTGCATAATTGTATTTATTCTTGCACCCATACCAGTAGCTTGACCAACTTTGTAAGCATCAATAATATAAAGATTCATCTCCTTTTTAATTAGATCTGATTGAACTTTAAAGGGTAAAGAATCCCAAACTTTTTCTTTTGGAACCTGTGTGTTTAACAAAAATGTTGCCCCTTCAATTGCATCTTCCAGCATATCAAATTTTTCTAAAAATACTGTTTGATGACAAGCAATAAAATTAGCCTTATCAATTAAATAAGTTGATTTTATTTCTTTGGGGCCAAATCGTAAATGTGAAATTGTAGTAGAACCGGATTTTTTTGAATCATAAACAAAATAACCTTGTGCAAAATAATCTGTACCTTCACCAATTATTTTAATAGAGTTTTTATTAGCTCCTACAGTTCCATCAGCACCAAGACCATAAAATTTTCCTCTAAATATTTCATCAGATTCAATTGAAAATTCTGGGTTGTATTCTAAACTTGTATTGGTAACATCATCAATTATACCAATGGTGAAATGATTTTTGGGCTTTTCTTTTTTCATTTCATCATAAATACTTTTTATCATTGCCGGAGTAAATTCTTTAGAGGATAATCCGTATCTGCCACCAATTATTTTAGGAAATTCAAAAGGAAGTTTTCCTTCCATAAATCCTTCATAGATAGCATTTACAATATCCAAATACATCGGCTCACCTGATGCACCAGGTTCTTTTGTCCTGTCTAATACAGTAATTGTTTTAACAGTTTTAGGTAAAGAATTAATAAAATGTTCAATAGAAAAAGGTCTGTACAATCTTACTTTTAACATTCCAACTTTTTCTTGCTGAGATGTTAAATATTCAACAGTTTCTTCAGCAGCTTCTGAACCTGAACCCATAATAATAATTATTCTATCTGCATCTGGAGCTCCCACATAATCAAACAAATGATATTGCCTTCCAACTAGTTTTGCAAATTTATCCATTTGTTTTTGTACTATATCTGGACATTTAATATAAAAAGGATTTACTGTTTCCCTTGCCTGAAAATAAACATCGGGGTTTTGTGTTGTACCTCTTATAAATGGATTGTCCGGGCTCATAGCCCTTCCCCTGTGAGCTAGAACCAGTTCATCATCAATCATCTCACGCATATCATCTAATGAAAGTTGTTCAATTTTTTTTACTTCATGAGATGACCTGAATCCATCAAAAAAATGTATGAAAGGAATTCTAGTTTCTAAAGTTGAAGCTTGAGCAATTAAAGCTAAATCCATAATCTCCTGAACCGAGTTTGAAGAAAGCATTGCAAATCCTGTTGACCTTGCAGCCATAACATCGCTATGATCTCCAAAAATAGATAATGCTTGTGCAGCTATAGATCTTGCTGAAATATTAAATACGGTTGAAGTTAATTCGCCGGCAATTTTAAACATATTAGGAATCATCAACAGCAAACCCTGTGAAGATGTAAAGGTTGTTGTTAATGCACCATTTTGTAATGCACCATGAACAGCACCTGAAGCACCACCTTCGCTTTGCATTTCTGTAACACTTGGTACATCATTCCAAATATTCTTCATACCTTTTGATGACCATTCATCTGCCCATTCGCCCATATTTGAAGAAGGAGTGATTGGGTATATTGCTATTACTTCGTTTGTGTGATATGCTGTATAAGCTGCAGCTTCGTTTCCATCTATAGTAACTTTTTTTCTTTCCATCATTTTAGTTTATCTCTATTAGTTATTTGAAGGCTAATATTAAGCCTTATTTTTAAGTCTTATTTTATATACTAAAATTATACCAAAAAATTAGTCTTTTTTTTTATTCATTTATATTCTTTTTTTTAGTTTTTGATTTATTAATGAGCAAAACCAATAAGTTTTTTAAATTAATTCTCAAAAGTAGGAATTTTATGTTAGGTAATATTTGATTAGCTTAAAAATTTAATATTTGGTCATTTTTTAAATTTTATGGAATTTATATTAATACTTATAATTGCTTCTCTTTTTTCTGCTTTTGGGACAATAATTGGGTTTGGAGGCGGAATTTTTATGATTCCCGTTTTAGTTATTGTATTCAAAGTTCCCATTAATATTGCTGCAGGTTCTGTAATCATAGCTTTAATACCCGGCTCATTGATTTCATCTTTTTATAATTTTAAAAGAAAAAAAATTGATCTCTCGGCTGGAGTAATTCTAGAAATTCCAACCATAATAGGAACAATCTTGGGCGCTTATTTAACTTCAGTTTTGTTTTCAAATACACTTGAAATTACTTTCGCTTTGTTTGTTAGTTTGGTTGGCATAAGTATGATTAAGAATAAAAAGGATGATAAAAATATGAAGATATTTAAAAAAATAAATGATCTTAATCCTGCTTTAATTAGACAGAGCGGACAATTAAAATACAGAATAAATTATTTTTTATCTTCATTCTTTGGTTTAGTGGCGGGAGTAATGTCAGGATTATTTGGGATTGGAGGAGGTTTTTTAAAAACACCAATAATGATAAATGTTTTTAATATTCCGCCTTCAGTTGCCGCTGCTACTGCATTGTTTATGATATTTTTTACAAGCCTAACAGGAAGCATAAGTCATTTATATCTTGGACATTTAAATTTTAAATTCTCAACCCCTATTGTTTTAGGATTTATTTTAGGTGCTTTTATTGGTAATAAATTAAATATAAAATTTTCAGAAAAAACTATTAGAATGTTAATAGCCCTTGGTTTAATATGTGCAGGTGTTTCTGTTTTAATTCATGTGTTTACATAAATCTAATTTGTTTTTATTCTCACATCAACTAAATGTAATGAGCCATCATTTTTTATTAATACAGGATTAAAATCAAATTCTGTTATATAAGTATTCTCAAGCATCATTAACGAAATAGAGTTTATTAAAGAATATAATTTGTCTAATTTAATTTTTTTCTCTCCTCTAATTCCATTTAATATTTTACCAATTTTTGTTTTGTATATCAGGTCATCAATATCATTATTTGACAGATAAGCAGATTTAATGCAGGTGTCTTTATAAACTTCTACATACTTTCCTCCGCTGCCAAACATTATCATTGGACCAAAAGAAGGATCTCTAAATCCCCCAATCAGTAATTCATGATCTGCTTTTATGTAAGGTTGGACAAGAAATTTTTCTACATTAATTTTTTTATTATTAAAGCTTTTTATTATTTCTTTAGATACGGTTAATAATTCTTTTTTATTTTTTATATCAACTACAACACCTTTAAATTCTGTCTTATGAACTGCTTTACTGGACACTCCTTTAAGCACAACAGGATATTTTATTTTTTGTGATAATTTTAAAATCTTATTAGGGGTTACAATAATATCTTTAAGAATTGGAAGTTTATATTTTGATAACAATTCTTTGGTTTCAACTATACCCAACAAACCTTTTTTGTAAGGATTATCTTTTATTATCCTTTTGGGGTTGGTAAATTTTTTTTTCTTTCTGTTTGAAAAAAACAACATATTTTTTATTACTGCTGAAGGGTCTTCTGGATTTCTAAATAATGGAGTCTTAAATTTTGAATTGTTCCTATATTCAAACCAAAATTCAGGTAAAGGCAAAACTACCTGAAAAATTGGTTTGTTAGATTTAATGTTATTTATCTCTTCAATCATGGGAAAAGCCGGAACCATTACAGGCTCAACAAAAATTGATATTACTGCATCAACATTTTTGTCTGCACATAAAATTTCATTTACATTTTTGTATTGTTCTTTGGTTCCACCGGGTAAGAGATCAACTGGGTTATTAACACTGCCTTGAGGTGGAGCAATTTTTCTTAATCTATTTTTTGTGGTTTCCTCTAAACTAGCTAATACTAAATTATTTTTTTCAAGTGAATCTACAGTAAGTATAGCCGGACCTCCGGCATTAGTTACAACAGCAATTCTTTTGCCCAAAGGTATTGCAAAATTCTCAAATCCATTAGAAGTGTTGAACAATTCATTCAAATCATTTACTCTAATTATTCCAAATTGGTCTAACACAGCATCTACTACAGAATCACTGCTACCCAAAGCACCTGTGTGTGAAAGTGCTGCTTTCATTCCAGCACTGCTTCTTCCGGCTTTTAAAACAATAACAGGCTTTGTTACTCTTTGTTCAATAAACATTTTTAATAAATCTTCGCCTGAAGAAAAACTTTCCAAATAAAGAGTAATTATTTTTATTCTACTATCTTTCTCCCAAAATGGAAGAAGATCATTTTCAGAAATATCAGCTTTATTACCAACACTTACAAAATGTCCAAATTTTATATCCGTTTCCCTTAGCGAATTTAATACTGCCGCACCAATTGCCCCGCTTTGTGAAAGGAAAGCTGTTTGTCCTTTTTCAGGTTTTTCAGCTACAAAAGTGGCGTTTAATTTTATATTATCAAAAGTAGAAATTACACCCATACAATTTGGACCAATTAATCTTGCTTTTTTGTTTTTAATTATATTTAATATTTTTTGTTCGTCCTCAGCACCTTTATTTCCTGTTTCTTTAAAGCCTGCGGTAACCAAAATTATTGATGTAACATTCTTTTCTAATAAAATATTTATTGTTTCCTCAACTGAGATTTTTGGAACTACAACAAGCGCCAGATCAATTACTTCATTAATTTCTTCAATGTTTTTGTAACATTTATAACCAAGAATATTTTTAGATTTTGGATTAACCGGAAATATCTTTCCTGTAAAACCGTAATTTTTTATAGAGCGAAGTAATTCATAGCCAATACTTTTTACTTTTGATGAAGTTCCGATTATACAGATACTTTTTGGGTAGAAGAAATTTTTAATGGATTTGGACATATATTCCCCGAATTAAAATAAATTCAATAATAAAAACTATACATTTTAAAAGACAGATTCTTAATAGAAGAGAAATGAATAAACTTTAATTTAAATTAGTTATATTTTCTTCGGTAGGTATATCTTCTTCATCTTCCCAAGCATATTTTTTTACCGGATCAGATTTTCTAAAAATAATTGCAGCATAAATGCCTGTTAAAGCACCGAACAAATGGTATTCCCATGAAATATCTCTGCTTAAAGGCAGCACACCCCAGATCAAACTGCCGTAGAGAAAAGTTACTATCAATGCCAGAGCTATTGATCTGTTATCCCTCCTTATCAATCCGCTAAAAAACACAAATGTAACAAACCCATAAACAATTCCGCTCGAGCCAATATGGTATGAATTTCTGCCAAGAAACCAAACCAATATTCCGGGAATTAAAAAAACCATGAAAAACATTTTGTGTGACACATCTTTATAAAAATAAAATATACCACTTCCTAAGATCAATAATGGGATTGTGTTTGAAATTATGTGATTAAAATTTGAATGGATTAACGGTGCAGTTACAATTCCGATAAGTCCTTTGGATGTTAGTGGCAGCAGCCCACATCTTGCTAAATCAAAGCCTCCAAAAAATTGAATTAACTGTATTGCCCAAATTAAAATTATAAATAATAATGGAAATTGTATTAATTGAAAATGGTTAACTTTTTTATCTAATTCATTCAATTTTTTAAATTAATTAATTTTGGGTTGAGTAAAATAACAAGGATATCAATGACGGTTTAATGCAATGGTTTTTTTTGATTGTTTTATTGAGCTGATAAACTTTTTATAGTGATCATAAAGGCCTAAAACATCTTTAACATATTCTACTGTTTCTATTCCACTGCTGTAGCCATAAGTTACAACCTCATCATCATAAAACTTTTTCTTTGATTTTTGTAATAAATAAAACTCTACATTCTCATTCCATTTTTTAGGGTTGCCGCCATATTTTTCTGTTAGTTTCTGTGCATCAACAATATGACCTAAACCGATATTGTAAGAAGCCAAAACAAATTTAATTCTTTCTTCCTGAATTTCGATTTTTTCTCCCCAATACTTGTTTAGCCACTCTAAATATTTTATACCTGCTTTAAGACTTTGTTTAGGATCTGCACGATTTTCTATTCCAAATTGTTTTGCAGTATTTGGCATCAATTGCATTAGTCCAACAGCTCCTGCCCAGGATTTTGCTTCAGGATTAAATTGTGACTCTTCATAAATTTGCGCCGCTAAAAGTCTCCAATCCCAATTTAATTTTTTTGCATATACTTTTAACAGACTGTCATATTCAGAAATTTTACTACCGTTTACAGATAAGAATTCACTTCTTGACCTTCTTCTAAAACTATTTCTGTTTTCATAATACCTATTATAAATTACATAATAGACAGGATTTTTAAGCATATTATCTATCCAGAAATTAAGTGTATCTAAAAGCTGATGATCTTGTTTTCTTACAGCCCATGCAATTTTTTGTGGAAGTGAAATTTTTGTACTGATGTCGATATCAGGAAAAGAAGCTTGATTAAGATGAGCAATATTTTCATCTGAAATTGTATAATCTATTTCTCCATTAGACACCATTTCAATCAGATTTTCAGTTGATAAATCCGGGTTGGCAATTTTTATGTTTATCTTTCCTCCAATTTCATCGGATAGATTTTTTAACCTGGATATATATGATGAGCCGCTTCTTACATAAACTGTTTTTCCTTCCAGATCTATGGGATTAGTTATAATTAATTTGTTTATCTGGTCAAGAGTCATATTTTGCCATTTTTTTGGACGCCGCTGCACAAGAACTTGAGTAGTTGTATTTGTAAACCTGGTAAATGCTACTTTTTTACTTCTTTCATTGGTAACGGTTAAATTAAAAGCAATTAAATCACCTTTTTTATTATTAAGCATTTTGAACATATCTGTTATGTTCTTTACCACTTTAATTTCAGCTTCAACGCCAAGATAATCACCAAATTGATTAAGAAGCTCATACTCAAAACCCATCGGCTGACCTTTATAGATGAAATAACTGTAAGCATTGTAACCTGTTATAGCTACAATTTTTCCTCTTTTTTTTATTTTATCTAATTGGGTAGATTTATTTTCACTTTTATTGCAACTAATATTTAAAAATATCAGAATTGTAAAAAATGATAATAGCAGCTTCTTTGTCATATATAAATATTTAATATCATTAACTAATTATAGGTATACCTTTTTACCGTCAATATTAAATATCCTTATTTTTGCTTTAACAGGCAAGGTCAATATAATTTTAAAAATTTCCTATTACTGTTTCTCCCTGTAGAATAGCAAATTTCAATATTTTTGTTTCGCCAATTTCGGGCATTTCGATAAAGGCAATATATATTCCGCTTGCAACCAATAAGTTGTGGTCGTTCATTAAATCCCATTTATAAAATTGTGAGTTGTTTTCTTTATCCAAAGCACGAACCATCTGCCCTGCAAGATTAAATATTCTTATTTTAGCTTTAACAGGTAAATGCGAAAAAGTAACTGCTCTTTCCAAACTATTTAGATCGCCAGTATTTGCAACATAAAATGGATTTGGGAAAACATTAATTTTTTCAATATCCTTTATTGCTTTTGCTGTACTGTTAGTATTAGCAGTTGCAGTAAAAGTAAACACATCGGCTGCGGTATTAACAAAGTTAGGAGTTAAAGTAAATGTTGCTTCTTCTGCTAACATTCCGCCGAAACCTTTATCATTTACCCACATAACCCATTGACCATCAATAATATCACCGCCTGGACCTGTCCAAAAGTCTATTGTTCCACCCGTACCATCACCATACATAGTTCCTGTGGGGTCATAAGTGCTAGTCAGAATCCAGGCATAGTTGAGCTGTTGATCTCCATTATTAGGTAATAATGGATCTGCAGGAGTTGTTAGATTATGTAAATCCCAAGCTTTATTTTTATCTCTATCTCGTATAACTACATTTAGTTGTCTCGGGTTAGCAGGGTCGGTAGATATATCCCAAGCTGTAAATGGTATATCGAAGAAACCTTCATATGCACTACCTGCAAAAGTAGTATACATAAATGCTTTTTGTGTTTTAGTAGGTTCATCAACAACATAGGGTTCACCAATATCATATTTACTATTTGTATTAAGATCAGTAAATGAAGCCATAGGTCTAAAACGAATTTCAACAACATTATATTTATCTGATGTTACTGTTGTACCACCCCAGAAGTTTGGTTCCATAAAAACACCACCAAAGAATAATTCACCACCGTGGTGTCCACCAGTAAACCATCTACCTCCTGTATAAGAAGGATCTGCTGCTGTTGCAACTGGGCTTAAATTTGCTGGACTTGCACTTGCATATTGGTAGCTTTTACCCAAAAGAGGAGGCCCCAATACTTTTACTTGCATACCATCTACAAATAAATAATCTCCATCACCTGAAAGATTAGATTGATTCGATAACTTTGTCATCGAAGTAGTTTTATCAACAAGGTTCCAATTGCTGTCACCATTAAATGTAACCTCATAACTATGTCCGATAATTTTTGTAGGATCAATAACTAAAGCAAATGAAATTCCATCACTTATACCATTTGTATGCGTAGCTTTTAATGTATCACCCGGGGCATAAGAATATATTACTCCTGGATCCGGAATATGTGGTGTTAATGTTATTACTTCAATCTTACTTTCAAAGTTATTAGGAATAACTACATCGCTTGGATTGTAATTATATGCTGTTACTGCATAATAATATTTTATGCCATTGATAAGAGCAAGCCCATTGCCGTATGAATCATAATGTAATGAATCCACGGTGATAGTTAGACTGCGTCTTATTCCACTGTCATTTCCATATTGTGCAAACCTTTTAAGAAAATCTCCTGCAATGGGATCAAAATATATATCTAATATTTTTTTAACACCGTCAATCTTATCAAAAGTGGCTATTCTTTTTCCTTCAGATAAAGTTGATTTGGGTGATGGAAGTTGGTAAACATTGTATCCTTGAAAAGTGAACCCCCCTCTTGAATTTAATTCAGTAGTTAAAACAGCAGAAGTATTTTCTCCCCAATCTAATATAATTTTTTTATCCAGTTCACTCCCTTTTACTTGAGGTGCAGGTGGTGGGTTAAAAGATTCAAAATTATTATCGTACAAATATTTTGCAATAATTGAGTTTGCTTTTAAATTACCTATGGCAGCAAGTCTGTCAGAGCTGGATATTGCACCGGCTACTATTTCTGCATATACTGTTTCCTTTGAATCTCCAGGTACCAATGTAAATGGTCCGGTTGCATTTCCCATTCTTCTGTCACCGGGGGGTAATTGCATTCCATCAAGCCAACCTGTTCCTTTTTGTGGGTCACCTGTTAAAACATATGTTGTTGGTAAGCCGGTAACAAAATTAATAAACGGTTGGGAATATCTCCCTATCCTACCTTGAAAATAACTATAAAATTGTCTTGAACCGTCAACAGTACCCTGTGGAGGATCACCAATATTAGGATCCCCTCCTGCAAAATAATAAGATGCGGACATAGGTAAATTTATTTTACCGGGTCCCACTTTTTGTCCATTTAAAATACCGAAGTCAACTCCATCATCAATTCCATTTTTATTTCTGTCTTCTCCAGTTTTACCATCTACTAAAGGACCTTGAAGAAAAGAATATCCTATAGCAGGTGGAGGAAGTGGAAAATAAGTCCTATCCTTTTCGTTAGCATTGTAAGTATATATTAAATTAAGAGTTGTATCTGTTCCTACAAAATCATCCCCTGCATCACCAAGATCAATATCCGTCCACATTGAAACATACATACTGTCAAATGTTATGGGAGGTAAATTACCTATGCCTGTTTTATTAATTAATTTATATTTTCTAAACAACATGTTTCCAATAGGACCAGGCTGATTATAAGCCCAGGCTGTTGTTTGTATTTCAATTCCTAGTGGCTTTGCACCGTATAAAAATATTGTTTGCGAGGTATCCAAATCATTAGCGACAAACCAAATAGTTTGGTCAGCGCCGGGGAAACCGGGAACATCTATTGTAGGTTCGTATATTCCGTTATTGTTATTATCAGCAAAAGGAGCTCCCAAATCAGCAGGCCATTCAATCCAGTCTTTTTCGTATTCTGCTCTAAGAGCTGCTTCTGTAGTTCCTTCATTAGCAGCATCTGGAGATAAGTCAACTGCAGGTCCACCAGGATATACATCAGGTCTTATTCTATATATACGATATCTCTCATTTGTTGTATTGTCTGCTGGTGGATTACCGTTAGCATCAACATTACCTTGAACAAGACCGGTTCTGTAAGCGGAACCACCAACTCTGGGATCAGGATCTCCGGCAACTTTAGCTCCCCACATTAATCCGGATACAAAGGCAGCAGTTTTACCAGTTCCTTTTGGATAAATAAATCCGCTGTTACCAATGGGTGAAATATCAGATTGGCCATCATTATAAAAATATGTGGAAATGTTATTTATATCTAAAAAAGTATAAGTCTTTTGGTCGGTTACTTTTCTTAGATCATTCTTTTTGCCTATCTGTGGTGTAATTGTTATTTGAAGAGAAACCAGTAAGACAAATACTAAAGATATTTTTGTAGAAAACATTTATGCCCCTCCTATAAAAATATTATAATATATAATATATCGAATTAATTTTCTTCTTTCACTATAATTGAGAATTTACTATTATGACCTCTATAAAAGTACCGTTTCAATAAAAACAAAATTATAGGTATACCTTTTTACCGTCAATATTAAATATCCTTATTTTTGCTTTAACAGGCAAGGTCAATATAATTTTAAAAATTTCCTATTACTGTTTCTCCCTGTAGAATAGCAAATTTCAATATT
>Ga0210044_10000518_pt1 | contig 58442 bp, 57 predicted proteins | sample CryGey13umfilter_2_FD_183959 | JGI IMG/M metagenome (GOLD analysis project Ga0210044, IMG submission 183959) | Groundwater microbial communities from aquifer in Utah, USA - Crystal Geyser 4/9/14 3 um filter (SPAdes) (version 2) | ecosystem: Environmental > Aquatic > Deep subsurface >...
GCTGCGCCATGTATACGAAAAAATCGAAAAAAAGAAAACAGAGCCGAAATAACGGCGATTGCATAAGACTAAACCATTTTGTGAACAATATTAATCGGTCGCCTGAAAGGTTTATGAATTATTCAGGCTAGAACAACAGTCGAAACTGCTAAAGCTGAATCAGCTCTCTTTAAGCTTGGCCAGCACTTCATCCTGCTTGGCTGCATCACAGATCTTCTGTGGTGGCATCTTGGTCTTGGCATGATCATCACCGGTGAACTTCTTCACGGCATCCTTGGAGTTACACATCCACTCACGCAGGTGAGCCTCATCCCAAACCCAGCCGCCACTAGCCAGCGCGCTGGAGTACTTTATGTCTTTCATGACGCCAGCCTTACGACCAACAACACCGGCCAGACCCGGGCCGACCTTTTTCTTTTCACTAAAATTATGGCACGCCTTGCACTTACCCCAGGCTGCAGCCTGAGCTGCTACCGGCGCCAGAAACGTAGTACCCATTACAAATGCCGCGGAAGCCGCAACTAATAATACTTTCTTCATATTCAATCCTCCTCTCAAGATATGGTGACGACCTGTTACTGACGCCAACTCACAAGAGCAAAGCTATAATTAATAAACAAAACAGGCAGCCGGAAAGAATCCCCCCTCCGGGGTAAGCATCCCCCGCCACCATACACCACACGTGTAATTCGTGACTCGTAACGCTGCAACGCTATGCTACGCCCATGGCCTATTCATCAGATGCACTCACCCCAGACCTCTCCACTATCTTTGCCGGCTTGCAGTTGCAAACACCACTGGTTCTGCTCTCCGGCTGCGTCGGTTTCGGTGAAGAGTACACCCGCGTCGAGGGCTGGAACAATCGTGACATCGGTGCTGTCATCCTCAAGGGAACAACACTTGAACCGCGCATGGGCAATGCCCCGCATCGCGTGTATGAAACCCCGTCAGGCATGCTTAATGCCATAGGCCTGCAAAATCCCGGAGCCCGCTACGTAGTCGATCATATTCTGCCGCAACTGCCCCATGGTGAAACACAATTCTGGGCCAATGCCAACGGCACCAGCCCGGAAGAGTATGCCGAAGTGGCACGCATCTTCGACGACTCTCCGGTTACGGCCATAGAGATCAATATCTCCTGCCCCAACGTCAAGGAGGGCGGCGTCCACTTTGGCAACAACCCGATCATGGCAGCCCGTGTGGTGGAAGCCATGCGTCCTATGACAAATAAACCGCTGATCACCAAGCTCTCCCCTAACACTGCAAATATTGCCGAAACGGCCCGCATGGTCATCGAAGCCGGAACAGACGGATTATCCGTCATCAATACACTGGTCGGCATGGCCGTGGATATCGAGCAGCGCACACCGGTCATCGCCAATATATCCGGCGGCCTCTCCGGCCCTGCCATTAAACCTGTCGCATTATGGAAAATTCACCAGACAAGGGCAGTGGCGGCAAAGCACGGCATACCTATCCTTGGTCAGGGTGGCATCACATCGGCCAGCGATGCCATTGAATTCGCCATCGTAGGCGCCGACGCTATAGGTCTGGGTACAGGCCTGTTTTACGACCCGTTGATCTGCCCCAAGCTGCTTGATCAGATGCGTGATTACCTGCGCAGACATGCCATGGGTAGTTATAGCGAGCTTGTCGGCACACTTGCCACCGCTGCGTAAAAAAATGACTGGGCCACTGTCGCTATTAAACACTCATAGTCTGACAGTACAGCGACGAAGTTGAAGGTCGCAGGGCATCAGGCATGACCGCTCAACTGGCCAGAAAGTCACTCATACGATTTTCATGTTCAGGTAATTATGCTCTGTCCTTGCACCCACCCTTTGACGTAAAACAATCAGGACTGGAGATAACGCAATGATCAAACAGATATATAACCTCTCGCTGATACTGGCTGTGCTGACAATCACCGGGTGCGCAACCAACCCTGCCACTAACTCATCCGATTTCGTCATGATGAGCGAAAAACAGGAATTAGCGCTCGGGCAACAGGCAGCAGCAGAGATAGCCAAGCAACTACCCCTGCTCGATGAAAAGGATCCGCTGGTGGTTTATATCGACCGTATCGGCCAGAAGCTGGCCGCTGTATCCGACCGGCCCGAACTGTTCTACCGCTTCCATGTGGTGGATGATGCCACCATCAATGCCTTTGCCCTGCCGGGTGGCTATATCTACATGCACCGCGGCCTGCTCAACCACATGAACAATGAGGCCGAACTGGCCGCAGTACTGGGACACGAAATCGGCCATGTCACTGCGCGCCATTCAGTCAAACAGTACAGCAAGGCCCAGGCCTATCAACAGGGAATGGCTGTCGCCTCGATTTTCCTGCCCATCCCCTACGGCAGCAACCTGTTAACAGATCTGGTTGCCATGGCCGTGATCAAGGGTTACGGGCGTGAGGCGGAATCCCAGTCTGATGAGCTGGCTATCAGGTACCTGAGCCGGGCAGGCTACGACCCGCAGGCGGTTACCGGCATTCTCAAAACACTGAAGCGGTTGAGTGACATCAAAAACAAGGAAAAGACCGATGCCGGAGACAAGGTGGAGGAGTATCACGGCGCCTTTGCCAGCCATCCGGAGACAGAGAAACGCATTCAGGATGTGATCGCGCAGAACAGCCATACTCAAGGCAGGCACGGGCTGGTTAACCGGGAGGCGATGCTGAAAGCCGTCGATGGCTACCCTTATGGCGATAGCCCGGAACAGGGTGCGGTGATTGGCCGGCGCTTTATACACCCGGATCTGGGTATTCAGCTAACCTTTCCCGATGAGTGGGTAATCACCAACACCCCGAGTTCACTGCAGGCGCGCCTGCGCAAACAAAAAGTATTTTTCATGATGCAACTTAAAGAGCTGAGCAAGCGACAAACGCCGGAAGAGATCCTGCGCGATACATTCCCGGACAGAAAGATGTTCGGTATCATTAACAATGACACCCAGGCTGGCATGGCACATGCGCAGGCACTGATTCGCATGTCTGCACCACACGTCAGTCAGGCCATGATTGAGTCGCATGTGTTTCTCAAAGGCAGGCAGGCATTTTTATTAAGTATGTGGTGTGAACGTGATCTCTTCAAGCAGTACAGGGATCAGTTTGCCACGATTGCCCGCAGCTTTGGCCCCTACAGCAAACAACATGATGGGGGTGTACCACGCATCAAGCTGTACAAATGGCAGGCCGGTGATAGCTGGCAACGACTGTCCAGCCGTAATCACCTCATCCTGGGCCGCTTTACTGCAGAGAAACTGGCAGCACTCAACGGTATGGATGTAAAAGCACAGCCCGCCGTCGGGCAACTGATCAAAGATGTGCAGTAGCCGAACGTCAGCAACGGCCCGCTTCTTGCTCTCGCATCTTGAGTCCCACACCACACAGGAGGCGATTGTGCCAACGACTGACAGATCAATCACCCGCTTTCCTCTGGTCGGCGTCGGCGTTACCGTTCCAGATCAGGCCTCATGATGCCATCGGATGATATGCAACAGGCAAGCAAGCACATCAGTATTGCCGACCAGTTCCCGCTGCTCGATCAAATTCCGACCGGCATTCTCGCCATCAATCGCAAAGGCGAAATCGTGCTGTGGAATCACATGCTGGAACAGTGGAGCGGCAGCAAGCGCGAAACGATGATCGGAGCGAACCTGTTCGCATGTTTCCCTGATCTGGATATGGCGGACTATCGTAAACCGATCGAACAAGTACTGTCTGGCGGTGATTCCGTCATTTTTTCGCCACAACAACATCATCACGTCATCCCGTGCCCGCTACCGGACGGATCATTGCGCACGCAGCTGGTCACCATTTCCTGGCTTTCTCTGCAGCAAATTGCACTGTTCAGCATTCAGGATTTGAGCGAACAGCACCGCCTGATCGAAAAGTACCGCTTTGTCACCAGAGAGCTGGAAGAAGAGCTGCGTCATAGTCAGGAGCTGGAACGTGAAAAGAGCCAGCTGGCAGCAGCTGTCGAGCAGGCTGGCGAAGCCATCATCATTACCGATACGGCAGGGCATATTCAATATGCCAATCGAGCCTTTCTCAAGCAGACCGGCTGGGGTGATGATGAGGTTAACACCATAGCCATTTACGATACGCTGTTCAGCACGCCGGAGACCAGCTTCACTGACGAGTTACAGCCACTGCTGGCTAGCGGCGCAACATGGCAGGGCAGACAGCAGATGATGCGCAAGGATGGCAGCAGCTTCACCGTATCTAACAGCATCGCGCCGATTTTCGATGACACACAAACCCTGACACACCATATCATCATTCAGGAAGACATCTCCCTGCAGGTCACCATTGAAGAGAAGTTTCGCCACGCCCAGAAACAGGAGGCCCTGATTACGCTGGTTGGCGGCATTGCCCACGATTTTAATAACCTGCTGGCTGGCCTTGTCGGCCAGGCCTACCTGGCTGCGCGTGAGGTCAGGGGTATGCCAAAAACAGCCGCGCGCATGGAAAAGATTCAGGGCATCACCCAGGAGGCTGCTGAAATCGTCAAGCAGCTGCTTACCTTTGCCCGTCAGGGCGAAATGGTCAGCAATGAGTTTCCTCTCGGCTCCTTTATCAAGGAGTTCGCCAAACTGGCCGGCCACAACGTGCCCGAGAGCATTCAGCTGACCAGTGATTTCGAGCCCGGTCAGTTCGCATTCCGCGGCGATCCCAATCAACTGCAGCAGGCACTGTTGAATATCGTCCAGAATAGTGTGGAAGCGCTACATGACCGATCCGACGGCCGCATCGAAATCGGCCTGTTCCCGCTCAGGCCCGATCTGGATGCTCGGCATATTAAAAAACACCCCGTACTCAGGCATGGTAACTTTGCCCATGTCTGCATTCTGGATAATGGCTCTGGCATCGCTCAGTCGATCATGGACCGCATCTTCGACCCATTCTTTTCAACCAAACAGCTGGGTAGTGGCCTGGGCCTGGCCATGGTGATGGGCTGCATCCGCCATCATCAGGGCATCATAGATGTGGAGAGCTCGGCCAGCAGTGGCACAGGCATTCACCTCTTCCTGCCCATCATCAAGACAAAAAACAGACCCATAGCCAGTGGTTCTGCATCCGAGGAGCATGAAGGCATGACCATCCTGCTGGTAGATGATGACAAGCGGGTATTGGAGCCGACCATGGAGCTGCTCGAAGCCATGGGACACAGGGTCAGCCTGGCGCATGACGGGATCGAAGCATATGAAACGTTCGCGCAACATCCTGATAGCTGGGATATTGTCATCACCGATATGGTGATGCCGAAAATGAACGGGCTGGAATCATCTCAGAAGATGCGGCTGCTACGGCCCGATATTCCGCTGATCTATGCCACCGGTTACGATCAGTCACTGGTCATCGGCAATACAAAGAAAATGGGTAACAGCATTCTGATCAGCAAGCCGTTCAACCCGGATGAACTGGATCAGTTGATCATGAAGATAGTCAAGCGCAAGGAGTGAGAGCGGCCTATGGCCGCTCTGTCATCTGCTATCAGCCCCCGGTGCAAACAGCATCGTTTAATCCTCACTGACTAAAGCCGCCATCATCTGATCCATATGCGCAGGAAAAAAATGACCGGCCCCGCTTATGGCATGCAAGCGCACTGCCGCATGTCCATCACACCAGGCACGGACAGCATCGAACGGCACGATTTCATCGGCAGTGCCACTGACAACAGTCACCGGCCGACGTTCATCGTTGAGAAAATCAAAAGACCAGAGATTCACTGCCGGTGCCACGGCGAACATGCGCTCCACCCGCTTATCTTTATGCGCAGCCTTGAGGCCGGCCAGACAACCGAATGAAAAACCGGCCTGCCACAAGGCGCTGTCAGCGGCTCTGGCATGCAGCCACTCAAGGGCCGCTGCCGCATCGTCCGCTTCGCCAACACCATCGTCCCACTCGCCTTCCGATTGCTCGACACCGCGGAAGTTAAAACGCAGCACCGTGCACCCCATATCCTCAAAGGCGCGTCCCATCCAGTAGACCACCTTATTGTTCATAGTACCGCCGTATTGCGGGTGCGGATGACAGATCACCACCGCAGGGCGCCCCGGTTCACCCGCCTGATACAATGCCTGCAGCCTCCCTGCCGGCCCCGACAGGAACAACTTCTCATGATGGCGCAGCGTCATACAAATAGCTGCTTGTAGCGCTCGGGTGAAAAGCCCACGTCAATATGATCATCATGCACCAACACCGGTCGTTTGATCATCGCAGGATAGGCCAGCATCAGGGCAATGGCTTTATCCGCATCCAGATTCGCTTTTTCTGCCTCACACAGCTTGCGCCATGTTGTACCGCGCTTGTTCAGCAGCACTTCCCAGCCCAGTTGCTTCACCCAAGCAGCCAGTAGCGCAGGCTCCAGCGCCCCTTTTCTGTAGTCGTGAAAAGAGTAGGCCACCCCGGCAGTATCCAGCCAGGCGCGCGCCTTGGCCATAGTGCTGCAGTTCGCTATACCGTAGATCTCAATCAACGTTTATCTCCTGCCGACAGCTTCTCAATACCATCCTGCTTGCGTATAAAAGCAAAAAACTCCTGTCTGGCACCCGATCGCAACGGTGTAATCACCAGACTGACGGTAAACAGGCTGCCATCGCGATGACATGCTTTCTGTTGCAAGGGTCTGTAAAGCATCGTAGCGATGCCACTTTGCATATAACGCTGCATACCCTGCTGATGTGCCGCACGCTCAGACTCGGGAATAATCAGTTGGGCCAGCTCTTTGCCCAGCACATCCTGCCTGCGCCAGCCAAACATCTGCTCGGCACTGCGGTTCCAGCCAATGACCTGCCCCTGATCATCAATAGCGATATAGGCATCGTATGTTAAATCGATAATCTGGCTCAAACGATCGCGTTTGAGTATCAGCCTCTCTTGTAACCTATGCTGCTCACGCAGACTGCGCTGAGCCAGCCAGCCGAAAGCGATAAAGCTCAGCGTGATCAACGTGCGCATCCACAACTCATCCGGATCACTACTGAAGAGATTGGCGGCAAAACTGCCCTTGTCGAAGACAAAGGCATGCATCAGCGCCTCCAGCGGCCAGAACAAAAGGCCGACCACAACAGCCAGAGCAGTTAAACCATATCGCTGAATCATCTTACCTCCCGGCATCCAAAGCCGTCAGTATTATTAACACGCAGTGCCATGCATGCCGTAGCGGGCAAACAGCTGCGAACCGGCATCCTGCTGGTCCAGATACAATGAACGTAACTGCAATTTTACAGTTCTATCCAACTGGCGACCTGCGATCGTATAAAAGCCGTCGCCGCCTAGCAAGCTCAAATGCGTGGTCAGAAACAGCTCATCCAGCACTCCGGCCGATAGCAGCGTACCATGCACCTCGGGGCCGGCAATCATATAGGCACTGCGATAACCGTGCGTAATCAGCAGCTGTTTCAACACGCGCCCGTCAACCTGTCCATCGTCACCGCCAACCAGTACCCGAAAACCCTCTGCCTCAAGGGAGGCGCGCTTCACCACATCCGATTCAGCTCCGGTTACAATCATCACATTTCGATCGGTTAATGAGTGCAAGGAGGCCAGAGGCAGATCCAGACTGGATGAGAGCACCATGACATCCGGTTGCGGCTTAAGTCCCTGTTCCCGCCGCCACTGCACCAGATCACTATAGGCCTCGCCGGCTCCGACAGGCAGCAGATCCTGTGCACACCCTTTTGCCAGCTGGCGAAAATAACGGGCTGAGGTCAACATGACATCCGATTGGGCGGCCAGTTCCTGATACAGTCGCCAGTCTCTTGGATTGGCGATAGCAGCAGGCACTTCCGACTCACTGCTGCCACGTTTGGGCACGGCAATGCGCCCGTCCACACTGGCAATGTAGTTGGCATAGATCAGCACATCACCGGCTGCCGCCTGCCGGTGCAGGTTCAATGACCGATACAATCCATGCAGCGCCATGTTTTGACCATCTGCCGGAAACAGCTGTAGTACACTCATCGCTCAAGCATAGCCCTGTAAAATGGTATAGAATAGCATTTTACAAAATCTGCATCTTCCTGTTCAATGTCCCGCATGCATTGCTCCCTACATCACAGCCCGCCACCTGCCCCCGCCATTTCACCATCATGGGATCCCTATCTGGCGGCGGAGTTCGATCAGCCTTATATGCAGGCACTGCAGGGCTTTTTGCAGCGGCAGCAGACAACAATCTACCCGCCCGTCAGCCAGTGGTATGAGGCCTTTCGACAGACACCGTTTGAGCGGGTGAAAGTGGTCATCCTCGGCCAGGATCCCTACCACGGCCCCGGTCAGGCGCATGGATTGAGTTTTTCTGTACCTATGGGTGAGAAGATTCCTCCGTCGTTGCGCAATATCTACAAAGAGCTGCAACATGACCTTGGCATCGAACCGGCAACTCACGGCTGCCTGACAGCGTGGGCAAAACAGGGTGTGTTGCTGCTCAACGCCACGCTGACGGTGCAAGAGAAACGTGCCGGTGCGCACCAGAAGCGGGGCTGGGAGACATTCACCCATGCCTCCATAGCCGCACTCAACGAACACAGGCAAGGCCTAGTCTTCATGCTGTGGGGTAAATATGCCCAGGACAAGGGAGCCTGCATTGATGAGAACCGGCACTTGGTATTAAGGTCGGTACACCCTTCCCCCCTCTCCGCTCATCGCGGTTTTTTAGGTTGCGGCCATTTCTCCAGAGCCAATGCCTGGCTTGAGACGCACCATCAAACCCCGATCAACTGGCGTCTGGCCGAAGCTGACAAACAACGGGGATTCGATTTTTCCTGACCACAACTCTAGAGTGGCGACAAATTAAGCCTCATGGAGAGACACCCCTATGTTCAAACCCGTCCGCAAAGCAGCTCTCATATCAGTACTGCTGATCACAACGCCGACCGTCGCTTTTGCCGGATGGATGGATCAACTCGGCGGCGTACTTGGTGAGGCGACCCATAACAGTCAGCCTGCAGCAACCGCTACACCCTTCGCCAACCTGAGTAATACAGATATGGTGGCAGGACTGAAAGATGCCCTGCGTGTCGGCTCGGAACGGGTTGTAGGTCAGCTGAGTAAAACTGACGGTTTCAATAAAGATCCGCAGATTCATATTCCATTACCGGAAAACCTGCAGCGAGTGAAATCCGCTCTCGGGGCTGTCGGCATGGGTTATATGATGGATGACCTGGAACTAAGGCTGAATCGCGCTGCCGAAACCGCCACGCCAAAAGCCAAACGCATCTTCGGTGATGCCATCAAAGCCATGACCATCAATGATGCACGGCAGATTCTCAGTGGCCCGAATGATGCCGCCACACAATACTTCAAGGGCAAGATGAGTAAGCCACTGTCCGACGAAATGAAACCGGTTGTGCAGCAGGCCCTGAATGAGGCCGGTGCGGTACAGGCCTACGATTCAGTCATGGGCCAGTACCAGTCGCTGCCGTTCGTACCGGATGTCAAAGCCAACCTGACCGGGCATGTGCTTGATCTTGGCCTGCAGGGCATTTTCCACTACATGGCCAGCGAGGAAGCCGCAATCCGTCACAATCCGGTTGCACGCACGACCAGCATCCTGAAAAAGGTCTTCGCCAACCAATAAAGAACTATTCAGACCTTTGCACTGCAGAAGCAAGCACCGGTACACTCCCGGCGTGTGATAGACCAAGTACTATTACCATGAAAGCTTGTTTTCAGAAGGGCCACAAACTCCAGCCGCTGTTCAACTCATCCTTGCAACGGGCCAGCTGAGCGCGGTACATCTTCGCCCGCCGATCCACCTTGCGCGCCACCTTGATCAGCCATGTTTTTTTATTGTAGGTCTTGCGCTGCCAGCCGCCCTGCCCTTCGTGATAGGCCAGATACTGGTTGTAGGCATCCCACTTGGAGATGCCCAGTCTTTTGTGCGATGTATAACCGTACCAGCCGATAAAATCGGTGATATCTTCAAAATCATCGCGGTCAGCGCCGCTGTTTCCGGTTGCACGTATATAGGTTGCCCATGTGCCGTCGAGCACCTGCGCATAACCATAGGCACTCGATACCTGTCCCCACGGTATAAAGCCCAGCAGCGTATCATCCGGCGCTTGCGCTTTTTGCCTGAAGCGGGACTCCTGATGGATGATGGCCAGCTGTACATGCACCGGTACACCCCAGTGTTTGAATGAATCATTGGCATATTCATACCAGTCATCTTTTTCCCGGAAAATCGAGCAGCCGTCATCCAGATGTTTCGGCGGTGATGAGGCACAGGCATTCATCATCAACACGGCAAACAGCAGGATAAAGCGCCGAACTATCATGCTTACATTAACACCCGCTCGGTGCCACCCGCTTTTACCTTGCTGATAAACTGCTGCTGCCAATCCTCACCATACAGATGACGGGCCAGCTCCACGACGATGTAATCGGCCTCAACCTCTGTCTCACCTTCCAGACGAGACAAACCCTGCAGACAGGATGGACAGGAGGTCAGAATCTTCTGCGGCGCTTCACCCGCCAGCTTATCCTTGGCTATCTGCATCTGCTCTTCCTTGCGCATACGGATCTTGCCTGCTATCGCCGGATGCGCCACAGCCAGTGTACCGGCCTCACCGCAACACTCTTCCGATTTCACCGCATCAGATCCCAGCAGCGAACCGATAGCGGCTTGTGTACCGTGCCGTTTCAATGGCGAATGACATGGTACGTGATACATATACTCCACGCCGGTCACACCCTCTGCCTTGACCCCCTGCTCCATCAGATACTCATGGATATCAATCAGAGGGGCTCCGGGAAAGACCTGCTCCAGCTCATAACGGGTCAACTGATCGTAGCATGTACCGCAGGAAACGATCACCGCCTCAAAATCGAGATAGGAGAGCGCATTGCGAATACGGTGAAACAGTACCCGGTTATCGTAGGTAATCTGATCACCCTTGGCATGATCGCCACCGGCTGTCGATGGATAGCCACAGCAGAGGTAGGTCGGCGGCAGCACCACATTGACGCCCAGCTCATAGAGCATCGCTTGTGTCGCAAGCCCCACTTGGGAAAACAGCCGCTCGGAACCACAACCGGGGAAGTAGAATACCGCCCGCCCATTGGCCTTAGCCGGGTCACGCAGGATCGGAATCATGTTGGGATCACGTGACTCCAGCCCCAGCTTCTGACGCGCTGTACCCAACTGCAACGATGGCAATGGCCGCTCGATAAAGTTGATCAACTGCGCCTGCACCCCATCCAGGTTGCGTTTGGCAGCCGGCTTATCACGCACTAGACCGGTCAGCTTTGCCAGTTTATTGAGCAGGCGGTGCCCTGCATAACCCCAGCGAATCACCACTTCACGCATCAGATGTACGGCGCGCGGGTCTTGCACCAGCAGGAACATCATCGATAGCTTTGTGCCTATATTAAAGCGCGACTGCCCCTTGTCCTTGAGCAGCGCACGCAGATTTTCCGTCACATCGCCGAAATCAATATTGACCGGGCAGGGTGATTCGCATTTGTGACAGATCGTGCAGTGATCGGCCACATCATGCAGGCCTTCGAACTGTTCGAATGAGATACCGGAACCGGTCTGTGCCTCATACAGGAATGCTTCGATGATGGCACCGGTTGCCTGAATCTTGTTGCGCGGCGAATAGAGCATATTGGCACGCGGAAAGTGTGTATTGCACACCGGTTTGCACTTGCCGCAACGCAGACACGGCGAGATTGATTCAGACAGATCAGTCAGATCGGCCGCCTCCAGAATCATCGACTCCATCTCCAGCAGGTTGAAACTGGGTGTATAACTCAGTTGCAGATCGGTACCCGGCATCAGTTTGCCACGGTTAAACAGCGCATCGGGATCATGGCGATTGAGATAATCAGCCATTTCGACCAGCACCTCCGGTTCCATAAATGCCAGCTTGGTAATGCCGATGCCGTGTTCACCGGAGATGACACCACCCAGTTCCACAGCCTTGGCCATCACCTTCTCAACCATGCGGTGTGCTTTCTTCATCATCGCATAATCGTTGGAGTTAACCGGTATATTGGTATGCACATTACCGTCACCGGCATGCATATGGGTGGCGATAACAATGCGGCTGGACAGCGCCCTCTTGTGGCACTGCTTGATACCCTCAATCAATGATTCATGACCACGCAGCAAATCCAGCAGCTGCGTCTCCACCTCACGGCGCCAGGAGATGCGCATGCCGCCGCGCTGAATCACCCGGAACAGTGACTCACTGCGTTTGTATTTGATATCATGCAACAGGTATTCCGACTCTCTGCACGGTGCATCCAGCGACTTGAGCAGGTGACGCCAGTTCTCGCAAACCCGCTCTACCAGCTCCAGTCCCTTGCTCAGCTTGTCACGCAGGAACGCATCATCCTCAATACCAAGCCCCTGCTGATCCAGCCGGTTACCGCCAATGCGCTCCATCGTCTTCTTCAGGTATGCTGCGGTGGTGTTGAGAATTTCAATCTTGTTGCTGATGGAATTTTCCACATTCAGGTGTTCAACAAAATCATTGTATTCAGAGAGGCGAGGCAGAGGGATCACCACATCCTCATTCAGCTTGAATGCGCGCGTATGCTTGGCGATAGCCGCCATGCGGCCACGATCACCCCAGAAACGGCCACGATCAGCCGTCGTGGTGGCGACAAAGCCTTCGCCGTCACCCTGTGAGGCCAGACGGCAGATATCGGCGCAGGCCTTGCCTACCGCGCGTTCATCATCACCGGAGACATCAATCAGCAGCACAACCCGCGGCGTCTCCCCGCGTGTGGACTTGGATATATATTCGATAGCCTTGACGTATTTAGAATCGAAATGTTCCAGACCCTCAAGGTGTGCACCCTCGAATGCATCCACATGCTCCTTGATGTGGACCATCGCATGCGTGGCTTTGCTCAACTCCTGACCGAAAAACTCACAGCAGACGGTACGGGTGACATCGAACGAGCGATGCAGGATAAATGTCGCTTCGGCAATCAGTCCGTCAGTACCCTCTTTCTGTACACCCGGCAGACCACCGAGCGCCTTGCGGGTCACATCCTTGCCCAACCCCTCCTTGCGGAACACCGAACCCGGCAGAACCAGCATCTCCACACTGATCTGTTCACCGGATTCCGCGTTGGTGCGTGTCAGGCGGAAGGTGACCTCCGCCTCTTCGTGAATTTTACCCATACTGTGGTTTACACGTTCCACCAGCAGCCAGTTGCCATCCGGTGTGACCATCTTCCACGATAACAGGTTATCGATACAAGTCCCCCAGATCACCGCATGCTTACCGCCGGCATTGGAGGCTACATTACCACCGATGGTGCAGGCCCACAGGCTGGTCGGATCGGTTGCAAACACGCCGGGCTTGGAGGCTTCCATCACCTTGCCGGTCACAGCACCTGCGCCGGCACTGATCGTGGCCACCACACCCTTGCTGCCGACATCCTGATTAACCACACTGCCAATCTGATCCAGCTTCTCTACATTGATCATCACGGCATTATTCGATAGTGGCACCGAGCCGCCGCACAGGCCTGTGCCGCCACCGCGAGGAATGACCACCAGATCCAGTTCGGCGACTGCCTTCACCAGTCCGGGCAGTTCATCAATGCTGTCCGGTGTAAGCACACAGAACGGCGCATGATGACGCCAATCTGTCGCATCGGTTGCATGGTGAGTCAGCGTAAAAGCATCGAAATGGACATTGTTGACATGGGTATATCGGGAGAGGGCCTTACGCGAGCGTGCCCGCTTGCCCGGCTCCTCATCAAACCAGATGTAAAACTCCTCCAGCAGCCTGCTGGTGCACGCTGCCACTTTGGTCGCACGCGGATTGTCTTCAGCACCTGCCTGGATGCGTTTGAGCCGGTCATAATGGCGACGATGCATAAGCTTTCTGCGCTTGGGATTTTCCAGCAGGTCATTGCGCAGGAAGGGGTTGCGTTCAACAATCCACAGGTCACCGAGAATTTCAAACAGCATTCGGGCCGATCGGCCCGTACGGCGCTGCGCACGCAGCACGTTCAAATCATCCCAGGTATCTTCACCAAGAAAGCGAATCACCACTTCCCGATCGGAATAGGATGTATAGTTATAAGGAATTTCACGGATTTTATCTGGCACAAGCTCTCCATGCGGGTCGCGTCGTAGTCACGCGACAGGATAGTAGGACCGTAAGATGAAAAAAACCTTAATCTGTAAGGCCGAAACGGCTTTTGCCGCAGAAAACAGAGCGCGCACAGCATAAACCAGAAATTGGGGTTATTCGTCTGTGGCTCTTTTCTCTACCGTCGCCTGCCGGATGTAAACAGGTGGCGGATTGCCTTATAAGATGACTATGAGTCCTTTCTCTGCCTACGCTCTGTCGCCTGCGCCAAATGCTCTTTTATCACATCGACAGAAAACAAAAGAGCCCGCCGTTTCGGGCGGGCTCTACAAACTGATAAGCAGCAGTGTTAGGCAATAGCCTTAACATGTGCGTTCAGGCGGGAAACGCGACGGGAAGCCTGGCTCGGATGCATCTGGCGCTTGCGGCCGGCACGGTCGAGCAATGAAGTTGCTTTCGTCAACGCTACTGCTGCAGCGTCTTTATCTCCTGCCTCTACAGCAACCAACACCTCTTTGACGGCTGTACGCATAGCCGACTTCTGAGCGCGGTTCTGAAAGCGTTTCTTTTGATCCTGGCGGGCACGTTTGAGTGCGGATGCATGATTTGCCACGTTGTATATCTCCTAGCAGCCCACTGACTGCACCTGTTTATGAGGCGCGCAAACATAACGCCTCGTATTTTTCTGTCAACCACTGTTTAACTATATTACGACTGCACACAGTGCTGAAACAGTGTCATAAGTCCCGCCGTGGCCCTTCATCAATCACTGTAGGGGTGATGAAAATGAGTAGCTCACTGCGATCATTTGTTTTCTGCTTGCGCTTAAAGAGGTTGCCAAGAATCGGAATATTTCTCAAACCCGGCACACCATTGTCTGTATCACTGGTAGTCTGCGAATAGATACCGCCCAACACTATCGTCTCGCCATCCTTGATCAACAGCTTGGTCTCCACACTTTTTGTGTTGATGGCCGTAGCCGTACCGGCAGCATTTCTTACAGGCGTACCCTTGTTCACCACCAATTGCAGAATAATTCTTTTGTCAGCGGTAATCTGCGGGGTCACTTCCAGCGACAGTTCTGCCGGAATAAAAGATGGTGTAATTGTTGTCACACCATTGGCCGTTGAAGTAACATCAAACGCAACCTGTTGAATATCCTTGATAAAGGCCTTGTGTAAATTACTGGTGAAAATACGCGGGCTGGAGATCACCTTGGCCCGCCCTTCTGTTTCCGCGGCGGAGAGTTCCAGGTTGAGACTTAAGGCATTATTTAGTGTACCCAGCGTATAGCCAATCGCGCCACCTGAGCCGGCTGCCACCGCCGCTCCCAGATCCACAACGTTCGTGCCCACCGCCGCACCGTTAACCGTGTGCGTGTAGCCACCACCGTTACTATTCAGAGTACCGCCCCACTTCACACCCAGATCACGGGAAAATGTATCTGTCGCCTCGACAATACGCGCTTCAACCATTACCTGCTGCATCGGCTTGTCGATCACAGCAATCAGTCGCTTGATGTTGACCAGACGCTCGCGTGTGTCGGTAACAATCATCGTGTTGCTGCGCTCATCAAGCATAATCACTCCGCGGGGAGACAGCAGCTTCAGTTCGCTGGAGCTGGCTACACTCTGGCCAACCGTACCATCGGCAGCAGACGTGGAGTTGGTCAATGAGGTCTTAACCGAGCCACCTTTCAGGATTGTATTCACATCATTCACCGATGCATAACCCAGGGTGATAAACTCGGTCTCCAGTGGCGCAATATCTTCCACACTTTGCATAGCAACCTTTCGCGCACTTGCATCGTCTTTCAATACTGACAGCGGTGCAATGCGTACTACATTGCCATTCTGCTCCTTGCCCAGGCCGCGCGCCGACAAAATCAAATCCAGCGCCTGATCCCAAGGCACATCCACCAGACGCATGGTCAAAACACCCTTCACATCATCGGACATGATGATATTAAAATCACTCATCTCCGCGATCAGGTTCAGCGCATTACGGATATCAATATCCTTGTAATTGAAGGTCACCTTCTGGCCGCTGTACACTTTTTCGTTTTTCACCACTTCATCGTCGGCCTGTGCCACTGCCACCATATCCTGCGGTTTCATGGTTATGGTCAACACATTGCCGCTCTGATAGGAGGTAACCACGGATTTCTGACGCAGACGAGCTACAATACGCACATCCTTGCCGACAGTATAACTGTCAATCTGTTCAACCGGACCGGGAAATGCGCGCACATCCTGAGTACGCTGCTGACCCGCAGCCAATCGCGTCTGCTTCAGATCAAGAATCACCTTACCATCCTCTTCCTGCAGGTTCATCACCGGATCAGTGTCATCGGTGCGTATCACCAGATGGACTATCCTGTCATCCGGCTGGAATTCAACTGCCTCAACCACCATGCCACTTTGTGGCTTGGTCGCCACCGCACCGAAACGAATAATCATCTCGTTGCCGCTCGCATCAATCTGATGGCTTGCCGCAGCGCCAGCACGCAAGCTTACCACCAGACGCAAGCGCCCCTCGGCCGAACCAATCGTAACATCATTCAAGCGCTGGGAGGTGTAGGTGTAGTACTCCTTCGGCAGGTCGGATTTGCCACCCCACAAGTCCAGCACCATCGTCTCGCCTTCATTGCTGATCAACGCATTGTGATTGACATCCATGTGCTGCCCGCGAAGTACCAGCTCGGTGGTCTTGCCCAGATCACGCACCAGAATATCCTGCACCACAGCGCCTGTAACGGGCGCCTGCTGCGCGGCTTTTGCCACAAACGACAACAGCAGATCATTACCTTTCTCGACTATATCGTAAGTAGTGCCGGCAGCCATGCCCACTTCAACGCGTACGTCTTCACCATCCTGCACGGGTGTAATCTGCTCTACACCACCGTCACCTTTTAAGGACACAATGCCCTTGGCCAGCGTGGTGTCCGGAAACTGCAGCACCAGTCGGGCAGGCCCATCAAGATTGAATACCTGATAGGTAACCGGCTCATCCATAGAAATACGCAGGCTCTGTTTGGATCCCTCCGCCAGCAGATTCATCGCCTCAATGGTCGCCGCCTGCGCGGCCGGAGCCAGCAGGCATACAAACATCGTGATCATGGCACCGCAAAAATACCGGCATCCTGTTTTCATTCCCATTCCTGTCTCCCGGCCCCGAACGTCAGCCATTACCGCCGCCCGCCCGCACGTGTCTTCTCAGGCTGTTCCTCAATAAATCTGTATGTTACGGCCTGTCCCGAAACAGACAGGTCTGTACCATTCCTATCCACACTCAACTTCAAATGATTCACATCGACAATACGCGGCATTTCACCTACCCGCTTCAGAAAGGTCAGCAACTGACGAAAACTGCCCGATATATTAAAGGTAACAGGCACCTCGGCATAAATCTGACGGGTCACTTCCCCTCCCGGCTTGAAGCTTGAAAACTCCAGACCGGAATCCTTGCCTGCCCAGGAGACGCTCTCCAGCAGATCCGGGATTTGCGACTTTTTGGGCAGCATATTCAGCGCCACCTTCAGTTGTTTCTCGAGTTCTGCATATTCACGTTGTTTGCGCGGCAGGTTATGGGCAAGGCGTTGATTCTTGATCAACTTGAGTTGCTGCACCTTCGTTTGCGCTTGCTGCTGCTCAATCTCCAGCTGCAATGGCGACCACCCCAGTGAAAAATAGACCCCTACAATCACCATAAAAGCGATAGCAAGAGCCAACAACTTCTGCCATAGTGGCAGTGGCAACATTGGCCTGAACGATTCGTACATGGACTGCTTCACGGAATCAAACATCAGGAAGCCACCGCCGGTTCTACCTTGCGGGTCAGTTTCAGACTGAATTTACGCACTGGCAGACCATTAACCATCACCCGCGATATCACATCCAGACGGACATCGGAGAACATCAGCGACTGGTCCAGCTTGCGCATAAAAATAGCCACAGCCTTGTTGCTTTCGGCCAGCCCCGTCAACACCAGACTGCCGCCCTGATCGCTGATATTATCCAGCCAGACATTTTCAGGTATCACTGCGGCGATCTCATTCAGCGTCTTCAGTGAGTGAAAACGTCCCTCCTGCAAACGGTCAACGATTTTGAGTTTTCGCTCCACATCGGCGCGCAGATGATCGAGGTTTTCAATTTTACCGATTTTCTGTTTCAGATCCTGATTCTGCTTCTGTAACAGCATCGTCTCCTCTTTCAGGTCTGCCAGCTGCAAGGATGCGAATGTATGTACGCCCAGCACAAGCAGAGAGGCGGCAATAATCACACCAAAAACAACGGTCAGATGCTGTGCTATCTGATACTGGCGACGCTCAGTACGGTAGGGGATAAGATTAATACGAATCATGCGTCAAAATTCCGTAGAGCCAGCCCGATCGGCACCATCAGCATCGGACCAATGCGCTGCAGCTGCTCAACATCAAACTTGCGTCCGGCCACCTTGATATTCTTCATAGGGTTAAGCACTATACTATCAATACCCAGGCGCTGTTCCAGCTCCGTGGCAATGTTCGGGATCAGTGCGCTGCCACCAGAAATATAGAGCTTACGCACCGGAAACTCTGCCTTGCTGGCAGAGTAGAAATCCAGTGAGCGCACCAGCTCGGAAGTCAGACCACTATAAAAACGCTCTAACGCTTCAGGGCTAATATCCGAGAAGCGTTCCAGCTTCAAAGCCTCAGCCTCCTGATAACTCAGACCGTGCTCCTTCTGAATCTCTTCTGTCAGGTTCTGACCGCCGAAGAACTGATCGCGCACAAAGGCCATACGTCCATTGATCAGGACATTGATATTCATCATGTTGGCACCGATATTAACCAGCGCATGTACTTCGGCATCTTCATCAGGTGGGGTATCATCGCCAACAATAGCCGGCTCATGTTCATCGGTAATCTCTGCAGCATTTTCCAGGGCAAAAACCGCACAGTCCATGCATTTTACATGCAAACCGGCCTTACTCAGAACCAGCTGGTAATCCTCCACCACTTCGCGTTTACACGCCACGAGGACAACATCCATCTTTTCCGGCTCTTCAGCATTCAAGCCCTGAATATGAAAATCGAGAAACACATCATCAATATCGTAAGGCACATGCTGATCTGCCTCAAATTCAATCTGCGGCTCCAGCTCAAACTCCGTGATCGCAGGTACTGTAATCGTTTTTATAATTACGGCATTACCTGACACGGCCAAAGCCACGTTCCTGCTGCCCGGGCGGGCCTGTTCAACAGCCTCAACCAGAGCCTGTGTTACTGCGGTAGAGTCAATAATTGTGTTTTCCACAATGGCATCACGCGGCAACGGAATCATCGCCATTGCAACCAGTTCAAAGCCGGACCGGCTGCGGGCAAGTTCCACCAGTTTAATGCCGGTCGAACTGATATCGACCCCCACCATGCCTTCAGACTTTTTTGAGAAAAGCGCCACTTACCCTCCACTCCTTAAGCATTGCTGACAAAAAACAGTGCAAGTTACCTTGCCAGAAGAATTAATGTCAAGTTTGTTGACTCACAATGATGCCAACAGCGACACACTGTGCCACGCTTGACCGAACCATCCATCCAGTCAAGCAAGGATCAAGCCACCCTGCCAGATTGCTTGCTCTGGTGCAGCAGAAAATATTATCCGCATACAAGCATATCAGTCACCACCTGCCATGCGCCTGGCTTGCTCAGCTGCCTCTATCCTGCCCAATCCGTCATAAGCCCTGGCAATATAGCGATATACCACAGGCCGGCCAAGCGCCCCCATCTGCGCGAGCGCTTGATCCAATGCTCCCAGAGCCTCTTCAAAACGACCGAGTTTCACATACACTCGCCCGATCCGGAACGGTACATCCGCATCATCCGGTTCAAGCTTTCCAGCCTCTGCATAATAGTGCAGTGCCGCCGGCAGATCGTGGCTATATTCATAGCAAGCCGCCAGATTAAACGCTGTATAACGATGACCGGGATCCTGTTTCAACAGATACTGAAACACGCTAATCGCTGCCGCATACTGTTTTTCACCCATCAGTAAAAAACCGAATCGGTGCAGTACGCCGGGATTGGCCCGTGCATCACGTAGCGCCAGAGCGTAATGCAGCTGGGCACCGGCATAGCGCTTGTCGAAGTCATCCGCACCCGCGGTAGCCAGTTGCTGCCAGCGACGAGTCAGTGATGAATTATTCAGGCGGGTCTTCGTGTGCCAGACCAGATCAGCGGGAAACCATGGCGATGGCGCAACCAATGCCTGCCGGATCTCATCCGTATTCATACGTTGGCGCAGACGGGATTTAAATGCCGGGATACCACGTTCACGCAGGCGGGCCATTTCAAATTCAAGCGCCGGATAATCCGCCCGGTTCAATGGCAGATCGCGCTCGGCGGCCAGACTCAGCGCATCTGTGGTTAGCAACTGGTAAGGCAGCCACTCTGCCGGAATACCGTGCACAGCCAGCAGGTTGTCGTACACCGGCTGCCCTTTTTGCAAGCCGGGTAGCAGATGCTCGCTAACAGGCTGGTCCGAGCAGAGCAGCAGAAAGTATGAGGATTTGATGTACAGCAATGCACAATGCCGAAAATGTTCGGCCACAGTATTGAGGATAATATCCACACCACGGTCTCCCACACGTGCATCCATCCATGTCACATAGAGGCCGTCCGGTTTCAATCGCTGCTTCACCACGCTGAAGAAGTCGCTGGTATACAGCTTGGATGAGCTGAAATAGAGCGGGGTTGTCACCGTATTGAGAATCAGATCATACTGCTTGTCCGACATACGCGTGTAATGAATGGCATCATCGACGACAATATTTACTGCCGGATTGGATTCGATATCGAAATTCCACCGTTTCATGCGAAACAGATTTTCCCTGACTACCGGGTTAATTTCGACCACATCGGTATGTGCGAACAGCTGCCCCACCACCGATGCGGTTGCCCCGCTACCCAGCCCCAGCACCAGTGCCTGATCGGTCTGTGCTGCAAAAATTGAGGCCAGTGAGCCCACTACCTTTTCCGACGGGTTGTTTAGTGGAATACTGTTATAGCCGTTGATAAAAAAGTACGGATTGCCATTGACCTCATTAATGGCGAACACATCCTGATAACCCTTGTATGCTGCAGTTCTTACCGTCGCCTGACGCGCCTTTTGCAGGCTTTCAGCCGCATGGAAATTGGTATAACTGACATACAGAAGCCCCTCATCCCATAGTGCTGCCCACGCTCCGACACTCACCAGCAGCAGCGTGGCTGAAGCAATCAGCTGCCGAGGTCGGCATGGGCGATACATCAGCAGTGCAATGGCAACGAGAAATCCTGCCGCCAGAAGCTGTACGCCGTAATCGAGGTAGCGATGCAGAACAAACACCATCAACAGAAAGCCAGCCACATTACCCATCGATGCCAGATAGAGTAAGCGCCCGGAATCCCTGCTCACATCATCCGGCGCCTGTTCGCCCAGCATGGCTGGCACCGTTGCACCGAAGGCAATACAGGGCAACCCCATCAACAGCAACAGACACAGCCATTTTAACAACAGCAGTGTCAGGTAGCTCTCCGCTGCCGCCGCATACAGTGAAGCATAGATAGCGGCAAGCGGTGCCAGAGCAGCCAGCAGAAACAACAGACCGGCCAGCGCCAGCATCAGCACAGTCTGAAATGAGAGCCTGTATCGGCGCACCAGCAACGAGCCGATGGCAATACCGAGTAGTACAATCGACAAGACCAGCGCAAAGGACTCCCGGAACGGGCCCATAATCATCTCTGCCAGCTTGATCATAAACAGCTGGAATACGGCCGAAGCCATACTGACCGGAATCAGTGCCTGCCAACCGGGAAACGCACGCGTATCGTACTGCACCGGAGGCGGATCACGACGTAACGAAGGATATGCAACGCGCAGCAGCAGTGCGATCAGCAGATTGATAGCGACAAAAACCATCACTGCCCCGCGAATGCCAAACCAGCGCAGCAGCGCAAACTCGATCAGAATCGCCGTCAATGCAGCACCGATATTATACACGCCATAAACACCGGAGAATGAAGATGAGCCGGAGAGACGGGACATATAACCGGCAAACAGCGGCACACTGCAACCAATCAGAAAAGCCGGCAGCAGCAACAGTACAATGCAGGCAATGACCGTACCGCTCAAGCCGGCCGGCAGCACCGGCAGACTGGCATAGAACAACCACGCCAGTGCATCCGTGCCAAAAGCAAAACCTGCACCGTAAATGCCGATCACCGCTTCAATGAGCCACAGACTGGCCCACAGTCGCCATGCGTAGCGCGAGCCGATGGCAATGCCGAGCAGAAAGGTAATCAGAATAGCTGCCGAAACAATAAACTGATCGCCAATCAGATTGCCCAACATACGACCGTACAGGATTTCGTAAGAGATGCCGGCAAAACCGGAGGCGAGCATGAGTAGCACAAACAGCCACCGCTTCACTTTATTGCCGTCATATCGATCTGCTTGCGCCTGCTCTGATAACATCATAGCCTCAATAAGAAATAATCATGCCAGTTCGATGACAAACAGAACCCGCCCCGCGCACAGGCATGATAATCTGTTGTGTTGTGGCAACACCTGTCAATCGACCTGCATTCATCCTACGGCCTTGCTACAGGTTTCCCGTAAGAGGTACTCACCCCACCTGTTGGCAGCCCGCAACTGCAGCATAGTCTATCTGCTGCAGGACGAAGTCGGGCTGGGGAGTCAGTCGTGCAGGCGTAGTGGCATGGGGCGGGCACCAAATGCGCCATGAAAGAGCCCGAACCGGCCGGCTATCGGCGTATGGCAATGCGGACAACAACCATCGGGCCTTAACTGATAATCCAGAATATCATACCAGTCGCGAACGATTAGCGCTCGCTTGCAGCCGGGGCAAAATGTTGTGCCGCCTTCAATGTCCTGCACATTTCCGGTATAAACATGGCGCATACCTGCCGCAAGAGCGATCTGCCTGGCCCGATGCAGTGTCGACGACGGTGTAGCCGGCGTAGCCAGCATTTTCCAGTCGGGATGAAAGGCGGAAAAATGTAGCGGCACATCCGGCCCCAGCCGCCCCGCAATCCACTCACACATGGCAGCCAGCTCTGTATCGTCATCATTTTCACCCGGAATCAGCAGGTTGGTAATTTCAAACCAGACATCCGTCTCCCGCTTCAGATAGAGCAGCGTATCGAGCACCGGTTGCATCTGACCGGCGCACAGACGGTGATAAAAATCCCCTGAAAAGGCTTTCAGATCAACATTGACCGCATCCATATGGGCAAAGAACTCCACTGCCGCTTCCGGATGGATATAACCGGCCGTTACCGCCACAGTACTGATATCCCGCGCATGACACGCTCTGGCAACATCCACCGCATACTCCAGAAAAATAACCGGATCATTATAGGTAAATGCAACGCTCTTGCAGCCTGCCTGCAGCGCAGCTCTGGCGATCCCGTCCGGCGTCGCCTCATCACACAGGCGGTCAAACTCCCGCGATCTGGAGATATCCCAGTTCTGGCAGAAGCGGCAAGCCAGATTGCAACCGGCCGTACCGAACGAGAGTACACTGGAACCGGGATAAAAATGATTCAGCGGCTTTTTCTCAATCGGGTCGATACAGAAACCGGATGAGCGCCCATAGGTAGTCAGCACCATCTGCTCACCTTCCCGCTTGCGTACAAAACAGAGTCCGCGCTGCTCATCATGCAAGCGGCAGTCGCGCGGGCAGAGGTCGCACTGCATGCGCCCGTCATCCAGCATATGCCAGTATCTGGCCGGAAAATGTTCATCCGTCATGGCTTACTCCCTGCTTTTCTCCTGTTCGTAATACTTGCTCACCTGATAACGACAGATCTCGATACCCGGATCCCAGAAGGTGGCCGGCAGCCCGGCTTTCATCTTCAGGTGAGCCATAAATTGGGCAGGGTCTGGCAACTGCTCCCAGACCTGTGGCAAAAATGTTGCCCTGTTCATGCCGAAACGCAGCACCACCCCGTCAACCCCCGGCCTGAGACGGGAAAGCGCATCCGCCTCATCACGCACAGGCATCACCTGCAGTGGCGAGAGCACCGACAGTTCAATAGCGATGAGTGGAAACTCCTGCCGCGTCAGCGGAGGGAAACGCGGATCCTCGAAGGCGGCAGCCATTGCATTGCCCTCCACATCCGCAGCCAGTGGCCGGTATGGCTCAAGTGTGCCGATGCAGCCGCGCAGGGCGCCATGCTTGTGTATCGTCACAAAGCTTGCGGCCTGCTCATGCATGTATGATGTGGTTTCAGGCTTTGCGCCATCCAGTCCCAAACGGGAAGCGATGGCGGCACGGGCCAGTGCGAGAAGGGCGCGTCCTTTGTCATCCATCGCTGTCACCCGCCTCATATACCAGTGAGGCATAACCGACCACACGATCATGGTCGCCAGCCGTGTCGCCGGAATTGCGATAGTCGAGCAGGCGCGCCCGCATCCCATGTTGCTGCGCAACCATCCCCATCGCATTGATGCCGGTTGCACCACAGGCCTGCTCATGATCCACAGCACGGCCGGCAAGAATATGGCCGATCGTTGCATGATCCAGTATCCGCGCCTGTTCATAGGGATGATAGTGAGACAGATCGGAGCTGATCACAAACAGGGTCTGTTGATCGCCGCGCAGTGATTCGAGCACCGCCGCAAGTTCGGATGCCTCGACTGCACCGACACAGAGCGGCAGCAGCTCAAATGAGCCCAGCACCATCTGCAAAAATGGTAACTGCACCTCCAGTGAGTGCTCCATGGCATGCGCGCTATCATGAACGCAGACACAATCAAAGCGACTGGCAAGCTCCGGCACATCGACGGCAAGCGGCACATCGCCTAACGGCGTGCGGAAGGCTGAAGATGAAGCGACAGCAACACCATGAAAGGCGACCCGGTGGCCCGGCCCGACAAGAATAACACGGGAAACAGGAGCGTTTTTCAACGCCGCATAAGCACAGGCGGCAGTCGGGGCTGAATAGATATAACCGGCATGGGGCACAATCAGCGCTTTCGGATAGCAACCGCAATATGCTGCACTACCCAGTTCGTTGGCAATCGCACTGCGCAATTCCGCCCGATCAGCAGGGTAGAACAAACCGGCAACAGCAGCAGGACGAACAGACATGGCAACCTCTATACTGCTCCTGAGTATAGCCGACGCCACCTAAACTGTCAGTGTTCGTCGTGTTGCCTCTTATCATCGGTATTGCCCGGTTCCACGGCCCTCTGCTGCCAGTGCCTGCGCACGTGATGATGGCCGTAGCGCAGATAGAGCCAGCCGCCGATAGCCGCAGCTACCAGCACAACCACAAGCAAACCGATCAGACCGAAGCGGTGCAGAATAGCCACACCGGCCATGCCCAGCAGATGGCCGATAGCATAGATAATCAGCGCCCAGCTCAGGCAGTTAACTACCTGCAACAGAGCGAAACGAACAAAGCCGATGGTGGAGCAGCCGAACAGAATCGCCGCCACCATACGGGTACCGTACAAGTACTGAAAGATGAAGATAGACCAGTGAGCATAGCGATCCAGCACCGCATTGGCCTTCTGGTAATGACGCTTCAAAAACGGTAGCGCATTGATAATCGCCATGCCGCGCCAGCGACCCAGCGCAAAAAAGACGAGGTGGCCGACATAGGCGCCAACAGCCGCTACGGCAATCACCTTCCACGGGGTCAGCAGCCCGGCAGCAGCCAGAGCAGCCGCAGCAATGAATACCGATTCACCCTCGATAAAGGTCCAGGCAAACACAGCCCAGTAGCCATACTGTTCAACAAACTGCTGCGCCCATTCCATGATTAGAGGCTGTGAGACGTGAGACGTAAAGCGTGATGAGTGCGCATCTTACAGACGCACCGGAATACCCTGAGCAGCCAGAAATGTCTTGGTTTGATGGATGGTATAGGTGCCAAAATGGAAAATAGATGCTGCCAACACTGCATCAGCCCCGCCCGCCTTCAATCCCTCAGCCATATGCTCCAGTGTACCGACACCACCGGACGCCACCACATTGGCAGTCACCGCATCGGCCACGGCACGTGTCAACGGAATGTCATAACCGTTCTTGGTGCCATCGGCATCCATACTGGTCAACAGTATTTCACCGGCGCCGTAGTCGGACATCCGCGTCGCCCATTCGACGGCATTGATGCCGGTCGGTTTTCTGCCGCCGTGAGTAAAGCACTCCCAATGACTGTCGACCCGCTTGGCATCAATAGCCACAACAATGGTTGATGATCCAAAGCGCTCGGCCGCATCCCTGACCAGCTCCGGCGTCACAATAGCGGCCGTATTGATCGATACCTTGTCGGCACCGGCACGCAGCAAGCCCTCAATATCCGCCAGTGCCTTGACGCCACCGCCAACGGTAAGCGGCATAAAGACATGCTCGGCCACTTCCGTCACCATATGGTAAAGCGTGCCGCGGCTTTCATGGCTGGCACGGATATCGAGAAAGGTCAGCTCATCGGCACCCTGCTCATCATATTTGATCGCAGCTTCAACCGGATCACCCGCATCAATAATATCGACAAACTGGACACCCTTGACCACACGTCCGTGCGCCACATCCAGACAGGGAATAATACGTTTGGAGAGCATCAGGCAGTTGCCTTCATTGCAGCAGCAAAGTCGAGTGTACCCTCGTAGATAGCGCGACCGGTAATCGCGCCACAGATGCCATCGGCCACATGCGCAGCACAGGCAGTGACATCGGCCATACTCGCCACACCACCTGAGACAATGACCGGGATGGAGACTGCACGGGCAAGATTGGCCGTTTCGTCAATATTGGGACCGGTTAACATGCCATCACGCGCAATATCGGTATAGATAATCGCTGCAACGCCTGCATCTTCAAAGCGACGTGCAAGATCAACTGCCCTGACATCGGTCACATCGTCCCAGCCATGCACCGCCACCATACCTTCTTTGGCATCAATACCGACACAGATCTGTCCGGGGAAGGCCGCACACGCCTGATCCACAAGTGCCGGATTGGATATGGCTACCGAGCCGAGAATCACCCGCTGCACACCGAGGTTCAGCGTACCCTCAATCATGGCCAGATCACGCAGGCCACCACCGAGTTGCACAGGAATCGTCAGCGCCGCACAGATGCTGCGGATAGCTTCGCGATTGGCCGGTTTGCCGGCAAATGCGCCATCCAGATCAACAACGTGCATACGACGTGCGCCCAGCGACTGCCAGTGCAGCGCCATGGCCGCCGGGTCATCACCGTAATCGGTAGCATCATCCATACGCCCCTGTTTCAGACGCACGCAGTGGCCACCCTTCAGATCGATGGCGGGAATAAGTTCAAAAAGAGTATTGGCTGTCATGCAGCGAATAATGCAGACAATGCCGATGGATTGCACCCGCGACGTGCTTCTGCGCCATCAGCGCCCTGTTTACATTCTTTTTACACATTCACCACCCACATTTACGCAGACCATGCGAGCATGGTCAACGTAAAGATGCGCATAAAGGAGGCAATGATGAACAGCAAGATTACACTACTGGCCCTGCTTACGCTGATTACAGGCACGACCACCCCGGCCCTTGCAGAACGCGGCGACGGGAATCGCGCTGACCGACAACAGCAGGCAGAGCAACGGGAGCAAAGACCCGCCAATGCCCGGCAAGGCATTGAACGGCACACTCCACCGCGGACTGACAGGCAATCCACCCCACGAATCGAGCAGCGGGCACCCAAGCGAGTAGAACAACAGCGTCAACAACGCGTGGAGCAACGGAATCCGCACCGGACAGGCGTACAGATTGAACAGCACAAGCGGGTGATCCTGCCTCCTGCTCGCCATATCGAAACGCACCGCTCCATCCATATCGAGCGACCACGGTCCACTCCCCGCGCGTATCACCGTGTTGCACGCAGCCGTTACTATCAGGGCATCCGCATCTATCGCACATACGGTCATCGCTATCCCGGATTCGGATATTACTATAGCGACCATGATGCATTCCGCTGGCTGGCCTTCACAGCACTGACCCTGAGCATTATCGATCAATTGGATGAGCAGCAACAACGTATGCATGAACAGGCATGGATACGAGCCACCAGTGCTACAGTCGGCGACACCTACTACTGGCATGACGGATTTGCATCCGGCTCTGTTACCGTACTGCAGATCGGCATTAATCACAATGGCCGGGAATATCGTGAGCTTCGGCAGACCATCACCGCTCATGGCAGGAGTGAAACGAGCTATGCCAAAGTATGGCAGAAGCGCAATGGCACATGGGCTATATCGGAGAGTCACTGATCCCGCCAGATCAGGGCCGTGAAAGCTGTAGCTGAGAACCGGTCTGCTAACACAAATATCAGGGAGTATTGTCCGGATTTAAGCGTTAAAATAAAAAAAAGCCCCCGCCATTGGCGGGGGCTTTTCGGCAGTCAAAGACGACGATAACGTCGGCTCTTACTGTCCGTAATAAATCACTGAGCCTTCAGGAAGGCAATCAGCTCATCCTGTTTGGCTGCATCACAAATCTTCTGTGGTGGCATCTTGGTCTTGGCATGATCATCACCGGTGAATTCCTTGATTGCATCCTTGGAGTTACATACCCATGCACGCAGGTGCGCTTCATCCCAGTTCCAGTTAGCGCCGCCGAGGCTTGTGCTATACTTGAAACCTTCGTGCTTACCAGCCGCACGGCCAACTACACCGGCCAGACCTGGGCCAACTTTGTTTGCTGCGGTAAAGGTATGACACGCCTTGCATTTACCCTCAGCACCCGCATAAGCGGTGACTGACATTGCACCCATTGCCATAGCAGCAGCTGCTGTAATCATCATTATCTTTTTCATATATACTCCTCCTTGGAGTTCCGAGATGCGGTGTATAATCGTTCCAAGGAGACGCCCTGACAAGTAGGTAAAAAGTGGAATTTTTACACCTGTGACCCTGATAGAACGGCTCTGTCACCCATCCGGCTGAAAAATAATCCTTTGCAGTCATACCCTTTTGCGCATTAAATACTGACGCGTTACGGATGCCATTGCAGAAATGCAGCCAGCATCGCAAGCCCTGCACGTTGGGATTTTTCAGGATGGAACTGCACGGCTACGATATTATCACGCCCGACGGCAGCGGCGAACGGATAATCGCCATAGGAGCAGGCAGCCAGCAGGTGCTCGGGATTTTCAGGGGCGCAGTAGTATGAGTGGACATAATAGACCTGCTCTCCTGCCAACGGTGCCAGCACCGGATGAATCCCCTGCTGCGAGGATAGAATCACATCATTCCAGCCCATATGCGGAATTTTAAAGCCGCGCGACGGATGCGATGCAGGGAACGGGTTAACAGCACCGGGAATCAAACCCAGACCACGGTTGCGCCCGAACTCATGCGAGATATCCATCAGCACCTGCATACCCAGGCAGATACCGAGAAAAGGGGTGCCCGCAGCCAGACGCTCTTTCAGCGCGAGATCCAAGCCGGTTGATTGCAATGCGCCGACACAGTCGCGAAAGGCACCAACGCCGGGCAACACAATGCGGTCATACCGACTCAGTGCATCGGCATCGCTGACCAGTTCAACCTTGCCGCCCGCCTTCTCCAGCGCCTTGGCCACCGAGTGCAGGTTGCCCATACCATAATTAATAAGTCCAATCATGAGTTGACCAGTGAGACGTGAGAGGGGAAGAGGAAAACGCAAGCCATGCCTGTTCTACTCCTGACTCCTGACTCCTGATTTTTCACATGCTTCACAGCGCACCCTTGGTGCTTGGAACACCGGACTGGCGCGGATCCGCTTCAATAGCCATACGCAGTGCCCGGCCAAATGCCTTGAAAACTGTTTCAATAATGTGATGATTATTACCGCCGCGCAGATTATCGATATGCAGCGTAATACGTGCGTGATTGCTTACCGCCTGAAAAAACTCCTTGAACAGGTCGATATCAAAGCCGCCGACAGTCTCCTTGGGGAAATCGATATGATATTCCAGACCAGGGCGCCCGGAAAAATCGAGCACCACGCGCGATAGCGCCTCATCCAGCGGCACATAGGCATGGCCATAACGCACAATACCCTTCTTGTCGCCCACAGCCTGACGCAGCGCTTCACCCAGACATATGCCGATATCTTCCACCGTGTGATGATCATCGATTTCACGATCACCGTTAGCCTCAACCTTCAGGTCGATCAGCCCATGACGGGCGATCTGGTCGAGCATATGATCCAGAAACGGGATCGATGAATTCAGCTCCGCCTTGCCGGTGCCTTCCAGATTCAGCTCCAGCGTGATTTGTGTTTCATTCGTTTTCCGCTCAATACGCGCAGTACGTGTCATCCGAGCAACTCCTTCAACGCAGTAAGTACCGCATCATTTTCTTCTGTCGTACCAACGGTAATACGCACGCAGTTGGCCAGCAACGGGTCAGCGCCATGCATACTCTTGATCAGAATACCGGCCTGTTTCAGCCCTTCAAACAGCGCGACGGCATCCGGCACCCGTACCAGCAGGAAGTTCGCCTGCGACGGAAAGACCGTTACCGTATCCATCCCCGCCAGGGCTTTATACAAACGCTCGCGTTCAACACAGATAGCCGCCGCCTGCTTCTCGAACAACTCAAAATGGTCGAGCAGAAATTCAGCCGAAGCCTGCGTCAGCGCATTAATATTATACGGCATACGTACCTTGTTCAGGTGCGCGATCTGATCGGCATCACCCAGCAGGTAACCCAACCGGAGTCCGGCCCAGCCAAGCTTGGAAAAGGTGCGCAAGACCATGACATTGGCGCTGATCAAATGGTTATGGTTGCGTTCGGCGAACGGCCCATAAGCCTCATCAATCACCAGCTGACCATTAAGCCCGCGGGCAATGCGATCAATCGTTTTTTCATCCCACAAATTGCCGGTAGGGTTATTCGGGCAGGCCAGAAAGGCAATTTCAGCCTTCTCCCGTGCACATACCTGCAAAAAATGGTCGGCATCCAGCGTGAAATCAGCCTTCAATGGCACTGAGGCCACCGGGCGTTTCATCCAGCGCGAAATCAGATCGTACATCACAAAGGTCGGGCGCGGTACGACACAGGTGCCGGGATTCATCGCCAGCAACAACATCTGGATAATTTCATCAGATCCATTGCCCAGCAATACCTGTTCCGGCATCACCCCTTCCCGCTCCGCAATCTTCCGTCGCAACGGCAACATATCCGCATCCGGATAGCGATTAATATTTACAGTGCCGAGGTGGTTCAACCAGTCGCGATGCAGATCCTCCGGTAACGCGTAGGGATTCTCCATCGCATCCAGTTTGATCAGGCCATCACTGTCAGGCACATGGTAGGCAGACAATGCCTTGATATCATTTCGAATCATGATTTGTCGTTCAGCCTCAACTCCAGCGTCAGCGCATGCGCCTGCAACCCTTCCCGGTGCGCCAGATGTGCGGCGGCCGGACCGATAGCTTCCACACCGGCACGGGTGGAGCGAATGACGCTGCTGCGTTTCTGGAAATCATAGACACCCAGTGGGCTGGAAAAGCGGGCCGTACGGTTTGTCGGCAGCACATGATTGGGGCCGGCCATGTAATCACCAAGTGCTTCCGGCACAAAGTGACCGAGAAAAATGGCCCCGGCATGGCGAATCATCGGCAGCATGGCTTCCGGATCCTCCAGCGCCAGTTCCAGATGCTCAGGGGCAATAATATTCACCGCATCCGCAGCCTCTTGCAGACTATGCACGTGGATCAGCGCGCCATGCGCTTCAACCGAAGCCCGGGCAATCTCAGCACGCGGCAACACAGCCAGATGCGCTTCAATGGATTCGGCCACCTGATTAAGCAGATGGGCGTCGGTGGAGATCATGATACTCTGGGCCGCTTCATCATGCTCTGCCTGCGACAGAAAATCAGCAGCCAGCCATGCAGGGTGACCACCATCGGCGACCACGACAATTTCAGACGGGCCGGCAATCATATCAATACCGCAGGTGCCGAAGACCTGACGCTTGGCAGCAGCAACAAACTTATTGCCGGGTCCGACAATTTTATCCACTGCCGGTATCGTTTCCGTGCCATAAGCCAACGCTGCCACAGCCTGTGCCCCGCCAACGGCAAAGCCGCGCTGTACGCCGGAGATATAGGCAGCAGCCAACACCAGATCATTCATCTCGCCACCGGGTGTAGGCACAACCATGACAATTTCACTAACACCCGCGACCACAGCAGGCACTGCATTCATCAGTACGGATGACGGATAGGCCGCCTTACCACCGGGTACATACAGACCGACCCGGTCCAGCGGTGTAACCCGCTGACCCAATGTCAGCCCCGCTTCGTCGGTAAAATCCCAATCCTGCTGAATCTGATGCTCGTGATAGGCGCGAATGCGCGCAACCGCCAACTCCAGCGCCTGCCGGTCCAGATCAGACACGGCTTCCCATGCTGCATGCATGCGCTCCCGGCTGATCGCTATCGACTCCGCTGTACAGGCCCAGCCATCAAAGCGTTCGGTAAATTCACACAGCGCCGCATTTCCACGCTGCTTCACATCGGCAAGGATATCGGCCACCAGATGCTGCACATCATCACCGGTATCGGTCTCCCTCTCCAGCAATGCATCCAGTTTGGCAGCAAAATCAGCGTCAGCAGAGTCCAGTCTCGTTATATTAGCCATGGCTCACCCATTACCTTTTGTATTTACTGCCTCGCGCAGTCCATTGATAATCGCATTTACCTGCGCTCTGCGTGTGGCAAAACTTGCAGGATTAACAATCAGACGGCTGGAGATGTCAAACAGCGTTGTCTCTTCCACCAGCCCGTTGGCCTTCAACGTACCGCCGGTTTCCACCAGATCAACAATACGCTCGGCCATACCAACCAGCGGCGCCAGCTCCATCGAACCGTACAGATGAATAATTTCCGCCTGTACGCCCTGACGCAAAAAATACTGCGAAGCCAGATGATCGTATTTGGTTGCCACGCGAATGCGACTGCCACGTTCCGGCACACCGGCATCCACCAGCTCTTTGGGGCCACATACGCACAAACGACAACGACCGATCTCCAGATCCAGCGGCTCATATACGCGCGGCGTGTACTCCAGCAGCGAATCGCGACCGGCAATACCCATGTCCGCAGCACCCTGCTCAACATAGGTACAGACATCGGCTGCACGGATAATCAGGAAACGCACCGGTTCGCCATGATAGTCGCCATCGACCATCAGTTTGCGGGTTGTCTGCACATCCTCAGCTGGCGTCAGCCCCGCTGCAACCAGCAGCGGCAGTGTCTGATCGAGTATGCGCCCCTTCGACAGTGCAATCGTCAATATCCGAGAATCAGCCATTGAAACGTGCTCCCTGCATCCAGCTTTCACTGGCGCTGACCCGCTCGATACGAGCGCCCAGTCTGCTTAATTTTTCTTCAATTCGTTCGTAGCCGCGGTCAATATGATAGACACGTGACACGGTTGTTTCCCCTTGCGCCGCCAACCCTGCCAGCACCAGCGATGCAGAAGCGCGTAAATCCGTCGCCATCACCGGCGCACCCGAGAGCTGAGCGCGGCCATGCACTATCGCCGTATTACCATCCAGCCGGATATCCACACCCATGCGGGCCAGCTCCTGCACATGCATAAAACGGTTTTCAAAAATAGTTTCGCGTACCACACTGACCCCGTCAGCCAGTGTCATCATGGCCATAAACTGGGCCTGCAGATCGGTAGGGAAACCCGGATGCGGTTGCGTTTGAATATCAACGGCCTTAAGACGTCCCTGTACCTTACAACGAATGAAATCTTCGCCGGTTTCAACCAGTGCGCCGGTCTCTCTCACTTTCGCCAGAAATGCTTCCAGCATGGCGGGGTCTGTGCCGGTTACGGTGACATCACCGCCGGTAATCAAACCTGCGGCCAGATAGGTCGCTGTTTCAATGCGATCGGCAATGGTTGTCATTTCGCCACCATGCAGGCGCTCAACGCCCTGAATCACGATGCGATTCGTGCCGGCCCCGGTAATAATAGCGCCCAGTCCGCACAGGGAATCGGCCAGATTGACGATTTCCGGCTCACGTGCAGCATTTTCCAGCACCGTTTCGCCCACCGCCAGTACGGCGGCCATCATCAGGTTCTCTGTGCCCGTTACGGTTACCTGATCAAATACGATATGCGCGCCGTGCAATCGGCCATCCACATGCGCGATAATATTACCCTGCGACACTTCAATACTGGCCCCCATCGCTTCCAAACCACGCAAATGCATGTCGATCGGACGTGCGCCGATGGCACAACCACCCGGCAGACTGACTACAGCTCGGCCAAAACGGGCCAATAGCGGCCCCAGCACCAGCGATGATGCGCGCATGGTCTTGACCAGTTCGTACGGTGCCTCGGGTTTGCTCGCTTCTCTGGTATCCACATGCAGGCAGTGCTTATCGTCATAAGTAACATCAGCCCCCTGCCAGGCCAGCAGGGTCATCATCGTGGAGATATCGTGCAGATGGGGAATGCGGCGGTAGATCACCGGCCCATCGACCAGTATCGCTGCAGCCAGCAGCGGCAGCGCTGCATTCTTTGCACCGCTGGCCTTGACCGTTCCTGACAGGGGAACGCCACCCTGAATGATAATTTTATCCATATTTCACCCGCACCATAAAGGCGACGCACGCTAACGGTTGAGACCACTGTGAACAATGCTCTGTCACGACAGCAGGCGGAGCACGGTTCGCTACGAATTGCCTAAGCCGCACGGATTCCTAGTATGGCCGTCATGTCCGTTTATACCGAACTCACCCACAACGATATTGAAACCATTCTGGCCGACTACCGGCTCGGTGCCCTCACCGGCTTCGCAGGCATTGCTGCCGGCATCGAAAACAGCAACTTCTTTATCGACACTGCATCCGGTCGCTATGTCCTGACCATCTTCGAGCGCATGGATGCGGTGGAACTGCCCTATTTCATGCACCTGATGAAACATCTGGCGGCAAACGGCCTCTCCTGCCCGGATGTCATGCAGCGGCATGACGGTTCACTGCTGTTTGATACCCATGGCAAGCAGGGCTGCATCGTCTCTTGCCTGAGCGGCCGCACACTCGAGCAACTGAACAGAGCACAACTGCGCTCTTCCGGCGAATCGCTGGCGCGACTGCATCTGGCCGGCAGTAATTTCTGCGAGCGGCGGGAAAACCCGACCGGCTTTGACTGGCTGGCGGAAAAAATTTCGCAGATCATGGCTAAGGTTAGTAGCATTTATGGTAGTGATGCTGCCGCCATGCTGGCTGATGAGCTGGCCTTTCAACGCGCAGGCACGTGGGATTCGCTACCACGCGGCGTGATTCACGGCGATCTGTTTGTCGACAACATCCTGTTTGAAGGCGACAAGGCGAGCGGCATTATTGATTTCTATTATGCCCATGATGCACCGTTTGCCATGGACATCGCCATCACCATCAATGCTCAGGCTGTACAGCTGACGAACGAAGACCAGCTCCGCATCGATGCCTTTCTGGCCGGTTACGAAAGCCTGCGCCCGCTGCAGGCCGATGAACAAGATGCGTTGCCCGCCCTACTCAGGCTTGCTGCCCTGCGTTTCTGGGTCTCTCGTCTGTACGACGCCATTTACCCACGCGGCGGTGCCATGACCCAGACCAAGGACCCTGAAGAGTATCGTCGCAAACTGCTGCTGCATCGGCAATGACGCTGAAATCGATCTGAAACTATAGTGCATCAACCAGCGCCCTGTTCGCCCGAACCAGACTGCGGATTGAGCGCACATAAGCCATGCCGCGTCCCGAATAATCCTTCAGGCCCAAAGCCAGAAACTCGGCATTGAGCGGCTTGTTGCTCCGTCGCATCGAAAGGCGCATTTTGCGGAACAGCTTATAGGCTGATGAGGTATTCAAGTTCCGCATATACGCCCGCACGGATAACTGCGCTGAGGCAAAACGCTTCACTTCATGATGAGCGCCTGTGGCACGCTGTAGTGTTACCACACCACACCCCTTGCGAAAACACCACTGGCCAAAATAGTTATTGGCTTCTCTGGCAAAACGGGAGTTACCCCAGCTCGATTCATTGGCAGCCTGAGCCAGCACCATGTCCAGTGGCACGATATCAACCCGTATCAGCAACCTGTTCCAGAATTGATCATCGAGATTTTTTTGCATCGTAATGCCGTAGCGCTCCGCCATAGCCTGCAGTGCAACGCGCTGTGAAGGCTTGAACACACCCTGCTTCTGCCATGCCAGCAAACGCTGTCTGTCCTGCATAATTGACCTGTTTTCGCGCTGGATAATAGGCTTCATCAGTTTCACAAACGAGCGTTTTCCATGTCGTTTTATTTTTACCGCAACTGCCGGCACCGCTATCGGGGGCTCAAGCGGAGCCGCCGACGCAACGACCGGTTGTGCTGTTTTTTTCACAGCATCCACAGGGATAGCTCGCGAGCATGCAGCCAACAACAGAGTCAGACATACCAGTACACTCACAGCTGATCTCACCGGCCCTCCCGCGTATAATTGCCCTGATCCGGCAGCACTCCTGCGTCCCGGGCAACAACCATCAAGTATGCATATTGCAGTAAATACACGATTTTGCACGTTTGGCAGCATGCAAAATTAAACAGGCGTGGCAGTGCTGCAAACGACCCGCTCTCTGATCGGCGCACCTGGAGGGCTGAGTAGCGGGCATCTGTGTGCACACAGCTGGACTAGAGTCCCCACTTCTGGCCGCTCAGTTTAAACAGGAACTGACGCCTCTCCTTTTCGGGCATACTGCGCAGGGCAGCCAGATAGACCGCTTCATCTTCAGAGACTGTTTCCGACAAGGCCACCGCCTGCCGCTGCACATCTGCCGAGAGCGTATTGAACAAGCGCAGTGCCTCAGCACTCAGGTTTTCGGGGTTCATATGATACCTCTGCCGGAGGTATCCGGGCAGGCAGGCAAAACAGGCTGCTTCGAACCGGATAGTTTATCATCTGCTCTACGGCCTCGACTACTGGCACATGCCTGCCAGTCACGCATGACAAACCCATGTTGAGACAGCCATCTGTTCAGCAAACATGACAAGCACTCAGGCCCTCCAGTGGCTGTCTGACACGGTACAGCCTACTTGCCTTGTTTCTGTCTGCGGGCTTGCGCTTGACTGCCGCTCCGGCTCTGCACCTCACCTGAATAGCGTCCGGATCCGGCCTTGTCGGGGCGCCTAGCAACAGATTGCGGAAACAGACGCCACAACTGCTGAGCATCAACTTCGTCATAGGCACCGGGCTGTAACCCGTCGAGCGTGATCGGGCCGATCGCGTAGCGAATCAGCCGCAGGGTGGGAAAGCCGACGGCGGCAGTCATGCGCCTGACCTGACGGTTGCGTCCCTCACTGATCTCCAGGCTGATCCATGAGGTAGGGATCTGCGCCCGTATACGGATCGGAGGATTGCGCGGCCAGAGCATGGCCGGCGCCGCCATCACACTAACACGCGCAGGGCTGGTCATGCCGTCCTTGAGTGCAACGCCATGCCGCAACTGCTCAACGGCCTCATCACTGATTGCCCCGTCCACCTGTACCCAATAGATCTTTTTGAGCTTATGGTGCGGATGCGAAATCCGGTTTTGCAGCGGACCGTCATCGGTCAGCAGCAGCAGCCCCTCACTGTCACGATCCAGACGACCGGCTGCATACACACCGGCCACAGGAATAAAATCTGCCAGCGTCTGACGTCCCGCCCCGTCACTGAACTGGGTCAGTACTTCAAAGGGTTTATTAAAGCGCAGCGTCGTCATGGCTATCAGTCAGCTTGCGCCTGAAGCTGACTGCCCATGAATCCAGCATCCGGCTTTTGGCTATACGCAGCATCAGCCACAGCATCAGCAGCGGCAGCATCACTACCTGCACTACAAAAACGGCGAGATACAAGGTCATCAGCGTTAACAGGGAACGGATAATATTTTCCGCATGCTCCACCATCTGCATAAATGCGGCTCTGATCTGCTCCACCTTTTCCGATGTGGCCGCAGTCATCGAGGAGAAGAACCCGCCCCCCTGCTCCGGCGGCAACTTGCTCAGCGACTGATAGCTGTTTGATACCGCCGACAGATCATCGACAGCATCGGTAATACCCGGCTGCAACCAGTGGCTGTAGAGCTGATCACTGATCAGCGCCGAGACAGGCAGCAAAAAACGCAACAGCAGCAGCAACAGACAGAGCTTCAGCAGCGGCTCATACAGGGCCGCAAGCGCGGCACTGTTCAACCAGAGCAGCGGAGCCATCAGCAGCAACACCATGGCAATGGCTTTGAACGAGATGGCAGTGCCGATCTCGTAACCGAGCTTCTGGATGCCGATTGAGGCAATCGCCGCCACCAGGACGGATGAGAGCCGCTCTGTCATATCATCAATCGGATCGAGAATCTGGCCTGCTGCAATGGTGATACCGACACCGGCCGGAGCCAGCTCCAGATGCGACTCCTTGACGACCGAGACCACCGCATTCACACCCCGGGTCGTAGCATAGGCGAGCGTGGCTGAGCGGATCGATTCGGAGAAGTAAGTATCGGTCACATCATCGATGGCTGGAATTTTCACCAATGAAGCACCGTAAAACAGTGCGCTGACCAGCAGCAACAGCAGTGTTGCGCCCAGCCTGTTGCCCGGGCGACTGATGGATGCAGGCATCTGCATTATCGCAGCGACTTATCCATGCCGATCAGCTGAAACAGCTCCAGTCGCGATGACGGGTTATTCAGAAAGGTACCGGTCAGCTTGGAGGTGGTCGTCCATGAATTCGATTTGTGCACGCCGCGATGACACATACAGAAATGCTGACACTGAATAATCACTGCCACACCTTCCGGCTCCAGCACCTCAACAAGGGCATTGGCAATCTGCATGGTCAGCTTCTCCTGCACCTGCAGACGTTTGGCATAACCATCCACCACGCGCGCAAGCTTGGACAAGCCGACTACGCGACCACGCGGGATATAAGCGACATGTGCCTTGCCGACAAACGGTACCATATGATGCTCACAGTGGCTGTGCACATCGATATCGGAGACTAGCACCACCTCATCATAACCCTCCACCTCTTCAAAGGTTTTCAGCAGATGTTCTTTCGGATCTTCCCTGTAGCCTGAGAAATGTTCACCCATGGCCGCCAGCACGCGTGCGGGCGTTTCCAGCAGGCCTTCACGACCTACGTCTTCGCCCATATACTCCAACAAGCCGCGCACATGTTGCATCGCAACAATATTTCTCTCGTCATTCAAATCAAATTCTTCTGTCACAGGCCACTTCCTTTTGTCGGTCAGGCGTGCACCATAACGGATTATAGAGAGAGACAAAACCCAGAATCAATACAGGTTATTCAGGAGAACAGATGCTGAGAGTTGACTTACTCCGCCACGGAGCCCTGGCCGGAGGCATCAAATACCGCGGCCACACGGATGACCCACTGACCAAACAGGGGCGCGCTGACATGGATATGGTCTGGCAACAGCTGGCTGCAGAGGTGGATATCATCATCACTTCACCGCTTTCCCGTTGCTCGGATGCCGCTAATGACTGGGCGGCACAATCAGGCACCCCGTGCATCATCGAACCGCGCATTGCAGAGATGCACTATGGGACCTGGGAGGGCAAAACCGGTGAGGCAATCAGCGCTGAATTTCCCGGTATGCTGGAGCAGTGGCGACGAGACCCGACAGGCATGCGTCCCCCCGGCGGCGAATCGGCAGAGGAGCTGCATCAACGTCTGCAATCTTGGTTGATGGAGGTCAGCACCAGTTATCAGAACAAGAAGCTGCTTGTTGTCTCCCACTCCGGCACACTGCGTATGCTGATTGCTCTGGCGCTTCGCGCACCCATCGCCAGCACGCGGCATATGGATATGCCTTATGCCTGCTGGAGTCGTTTATATTGTGATGGAGAGGGCACCAGACTGGCATTTCACCAGCGCGCGTAACAATCCCATCACCATTGATCATCTTCCGGATCATCCACCGGGTTAAAGGCCTGAAATGCTTTTTCGACTACGCCGGCAATCTCCTGCTCCACGTAAACCTCACCCGGCAGAATATTAATACAGCGCATCTGTCTGCCGGCAGGCAGCAGACACTCACCGAGCTCTTTCGGGCGGAAGCCATGCCCCAGTGCCAGCATGGTTCCATAGGGTGCGATCACGCCATCACTCTCCACGCCCCGGGCCAACTGCGAAGCCAGTTCAATCGGTGCACCGGCAACGGTCAGCTGCCTGCCGCGGCCTGTGCCAAGGTAGCCGATCATCACTTCCCCTATCGCCAGTCCGATTTTGAAACCAACAGCATCAGCAGCACCGGCGGTAAGACGGGCTGCGGCAGCGGCGATGGCCATACCCGCTTTCGCTGCCTGATTTTCATGACATTTAAGGTCAAACGGATGATTAAATACCACCACCATCTCATCACCCGAGATATGATCAACATGGCCGCCGAATTCGTGAGCAATAAATTCAAACAAGGCATAGTAGCGGTTCAATGTATGTAAGGCATCATCCTGTGGTGACTGCACCTTGCTACCATGAAAATTCATCACCTGAATAGCAAGAACAGTGACTTCCCGCTGTTTGTCGGCCCGGTGTGCATTGCGATCATACTCATCCGCCACCAGTTGCGGACGCTGATAGTGACCATACAGATCATGTATCTTCTCGCGCTGCTCCAAACTGGAAACCATCTGGTTGAACTGATAATAGGCTTTGCCGAACTCATTGGTTGCACGCACAGACAGGTGTGCTGAGAAATCGCCACCCCCGACCCGTCTGCATGCCAGGGCCAGCTCTCTTAAATAGTTCCTGACACGCCCGCTCATAGTATAAACAAGCAATCCCATCAACAGGGCAGCAAGCAGTGTCGCGGCAGCCATGCGCCACCTGATCTGGCTGGCATAGGCTTCCCAAGCCTTGCCCGGATTATAGATAGCGATATCCCCGAGCCTGGCGGTATTATAGCGAATCGTCATCACATACCATTTATCCGCCCCCTTCACCATGGCGGGAGTTACAGGCCACTCTTTCAGCCCGGCAATGGCTGCAGGCAGTATTGTTTTACCATAATTCACCTCGTCACCTCTCGCCCAGCGCAGGAAGACCTGCACATTCGGAAGCTGGTACATGAACGCATTAATCAGACTATCCACTTCAGCCCTGCTATTAGCCATCATCGGCATTTTCAACTCATCGCCCAGCAGCGCCGTCAACAATCGACTTTGCTCTCTCTCACTGGAATCCCAGGCCTCTTTTTCGACGGTGGTAATGCTCAGCAGCATCACAACGCCAACAGCAATCACTGACAAAGCAGCCAGCAAGCTCCACACCCAACGCAATGACATGAAATCCTCCGGTCAGAATCAGCAGCAGGACGTCAATACGCCCGCATGCCGCAAGGCTAGCATATTGTTTGCCAACAACTTCCCCCCTTGATCCGTTCGGCCAGCAGCACCAGTCTTATGCCCTGTTGTTGACACCGGTTTGGCCGGATAATTGCTAGCTACGCTCGAACAACAACGCAAAGGAGATTAACATGGATCTATCCACCATCGCAGGTATTTTGGTTGGTATCGGACTGATTATTCTCTCTGTATTTCTCTCCGCAGTGGAGCCCGACGTCTACATCAACCTGCCGGGTCTGCTGATTGTTATCGGAGGCACATTCGCCGCCACACTGGTCAGTTTTCCGGCACAGGAGCTGGGCAAGGTTTGGCGGGTATTGGGAAATGTGTTTCGCAATAACGAATATTCAATCAGTGATGATATCTCTGAGATAGCAAATGCCGCCCGTCTGCGCCGCCATGGTGATCTGGCCCGTATCGAGGATCAACTCTCCCGCATAGGCAATCCGTTCCTGAGAACAGCGATCCAGCTGGTCATCGACAACACGCCGACCGAAGAGATCGTCAATATTTTACAATGGCGAATCAAGCGCCTGCGTGAACAGGAGCGCGCTGAAGCGCATGTCTTTCACGTCATGAGTGTTTATGCCCCGGCATTCGGCATGTTCGGAACGCTCGTTGGTATGGTAAACATGCTTTTTGGCATCAGTGGCCCCGACATGTTAAATATCGGCCATAATATGGCCGTTGCCCTGATGACTACACTTTACGGCGTCATTCTCTCCAATCTCATATTCAAGCCTATCGCTATCAAGCTGGAACGACGCACGGAAAAACGGGCCATGATCATGCGCATGATTGTGGAAGGCACCATTATGCTGGCAGGCAACCGCAGCCCGGTGTTTATCCGCGAAACATTGAGTTCATTTTCGGCCCACCATGACGATGAACTGCGCAGCACCGGCAGCTCATCCGGCGGCAAAGCCTCCACCACACAAAGAAGCAGTATGGATGATGACTTCTGATGAGCAATAATTCTGAAGCAGTCTCCGGAAAATCCGGTTTGGAAATGGTCCGCAGCCATATTCTCAGCGACATGGAAGAACGTGAGGTCGAGCATGACCAAAGCGTAACCAATGAAGGATGGATGGTCGCCTATCTGGATCTGATGTCACTGTTGCTGGCGCTGTTTATTATCATGGGTGCCGTCAGCCACTCCAAGGCCGGTGTAAAAATGCAGGCCCCCTCATCGCCGCAGAATACTACGTCAGAAGGCACACCTGTTTCGGATAATGCCACCATTCAGCGACAGGGGCAGAAGGATGGCATGGAAGATAGTATGCGCCGCATTCTCGGCAGCAACTCACTCGGCGGCGTGATGGATGTCAAAATGTCACCCGGTCAGATCCGATTGCAAATGGATGCAGCCCTGCTGTTCAAATCCGGTCAGGCCTACCTGGATGAATCGTCCAGAATACCACTGAAAAATCTGGCCAAAGTGTTGCAGACCTACACAGGTAAAATAGAAGTGGCAGGACACAGCGACAGCACCCCGCTTGCCGGCAGGAACTATCAATCCAACTGGGAACTTTCAACAGTAAGGGCCACATCCGTCGTCAAGGCGCTGATTGATTTCGGTATCGAGCCGGGACGGCTGCATGCCTCTGGCTATGCCGACACACGTCCGGTTGCATCCAACGCAACAGAGGAGGGTCAGGCTAAAAATCGCAGGGTTGAATTTGTCATTGAAATGGGACCTGAATTCCTCCGTCAGCGTTAACAGCAGCCAGCCGTGTGAAATCAAGCACTTGATTTCACACGGCGCGACAGGCAGGCACACAAACAAACCACTTCAGTGGTTTCAATCAAGTAACAAATAATGGATATATTTACAATGCTATTCGTCTATAATAATTGCTATCCCCCGGCGGGGGATAGCAATCAGTCAATATAGGAGTTCAGCATGAAACGTTCACTCATAAAAATCGGCATTTTCACTGCCATGGCCCTGACGATGGCTGCAGCGCCGGCTTTTGCCGGTAATTCTACTGCCGGTACAAAAATTGGTGTATTAACCTGTAAAACCGTACCGCATACCACTGTAAATCTATTGATACACTCCACCACGGATGTTCGCTGTGATTTCGTCGCAACCGATGGTAGCGGCGTTGAGCACTATATCGGGGAAACAGGCATCGGTTTTGGCGTTGACCTGAGCTTCAAAGAGGAGTCTACAATCGCCTTCACCGTTTTTGCGGCCGATATGCACAGCGGCAACCACAAAATGGCCGGTAAATATGTCGGTGCCGGCGGCTCGGCAACAGTGGGCGCAGGTGTTGGCGCGCAAGTACTGGTAGGCGGTGGTGATAGTAGCATTTCACTGCAACCAGCCATAGAGGGTAACACAGGCATTGGCGCAAGCGCCGGCCTTACCTATCTGTACATACAAGCAGACAAATAGCATCTGATATGCAGAGGAGGCCGAAAGGCCTCCTTTTATATCTGCGCCGTCCGCCCCCGATCAATCCATCAAGCGTTTGGCCATTTCCGCCACATGCGCGCCATAACTGCGTGCAGCAGTCAGCGACCCATCTGAAAGCGCTGCCGGCATGCCTTCGTGATTGCCGCTACGGCCACATGGGCCCCACTGCAATCCACCGTCTGCATATCCCGGCAGGGATTTCGGAAAACCGACGACAATCATGCCATGCTCGAGAAAATTCGAGTGCAGGGAAACAAGCGTCTGCTCCACACCGCCACCGGCGCCGCCGAAACCGCCGCCTGTCGCAAATACGCCACCGATTTTTCCTTCCAGAGGCCCTTCCATCCATAGCTTGGCTGTTTCATCAATCAGTTTTTTGACCGGCCATGCCATGGACCCCATATGAACAGGTGTTCCGAGAATAATCACATCGGCCCCGGTCAGATCGTCCAGCCCGGTCATTTCGACCAGTTTAAGCTCAACCCGGGCGGAGGCATCGGCAACCCTGAAGCCGGCAGCAATCGCCTCAGCCATCCTGCGCGTATTACCGTAGTCCGAGTGGTAACTGATCAACACCTGCATCGATTTATCTCCTTCACTGTGAATGCGAATTCACACTATCCTGACTTAGCTGCATAGCTATGCGCCACAATCATGCCACCAATCCGCAACCCATGAAATCATCGATAGAGCATTACATCGTTTATCAGCATCGCCTCATTCATTTTGCTATACTAAAGCTCATGTGCAGTTTGATACGTTTGCTGATACCGATAACCCTCCTGCTGATGACGCATACCTCACCCGCACAGGCGGCGCCGCATGCACTGGTGCTGGATATTCAGGGTGCCATCGGCCCTGCCGTGGCGGAAGATGTACATCATACGCTTGCCCGGGCTGGTGATGCGGGACTGGTTATCCTGCGCATGGATACACCGGGCGGTCTGGATCAATCCATGCGCAAGATTATACAGGATATCCTTGCCTCCCCTGTGCCGGTAGCAACCTTTGTCGCGCCGCAAGGTGCCAGAGCCGCCAGCGCCGGTACTTACATCCTGTATGCCTCCCACATTGCCGCCATGTCACCCGCCACCAATCTGGGCGCCGCCACACCGGTACAGATCGGCGCATTATCCAAGCCGGAGCCCCCCCGCTCTCCGACAGTAAAAGACAGTAGTCCTGATGCACCGGCAGAGAGCGGAAACCCGATGCAGCATAAAATGGTGAATGATGCGACCGCCTATATCCGCAGTCTGGCGCAGTTGAGGCAGCGCAATGTCGAATGGGCTGAGATGGCCGTACGCGAAGCGGCTTCACTGAGTGCCGAGCAGGCGCTGAAAATGGGCGTTATCGACCTGATTGCACAAGATATCCCTCAACTGTTGGAAAAGGTGGATGGACGCACTCTGTCCACAGGCAACACCAACGTAACGCTACACACCCGCCGCATGCGCATTGAAACGGTCGAACGCAACTGGCGCAGCCGGCTGCTCGCCGTGATCAGCGATCCCAATGTAGCTTATGTGCTGATGCTGCTGGGTATCTACGGCCTGTTCTTCGAGCTGGCCAATCCGGGCACGATACTGCCGGGCGTCATCGGCGGCATTTCTCTGCTGCTGGCCCTGTTCGCCTTCCAGGTACTGCCCGTTAATTATGCCGGTCTGGCCCTGATATTTCTCGGCATCGCCTTCATGATCGGCGAAGCCTTCGCCCCCAGCTTCGGAGCACTGGGGCTTGGCGGCGTGATCGCCTTTGTTGCCGGCTCAGTCATGTTGATGGATACAGGGGCACCGGGCTTTGCCTTGTCGATGAGTCTGATTTTCGCCGTGGCCTTATGCTCGGCCGCCTTTTTCATCCTGATCATCGGCATGGCGATCAGGGCCAGACTGCGCCCTGTTGTCACCGGAGCGGAAGAGATGATCGGCCTGCTCGGCACAGCCAGCGAGGAGTTCGATGGCACTGGCCATGTACTTGTGCATGGTGAAACCTGGCAAGCTATGTCAACGGTAGCATTAAGCAGAGGGCAAACCATACGCGTCAGCAATAGAAACGGATTAATCTTGCAGGTTGATCCGGCAGAGCATAACAATCCGGAGGTAGTGCCATGAACGCCATATTAATCATCCTATTCTTTATTCTCGTTATCCTGCTCGGCTCCGTCCGGGTGCTGCGCGAATACGAACGCGGTGTTGTTTTCCAGCTCGGTCGCTTCTGGAAGGTTAAAGGACCCGGCCTGATCATCCTGATCCCGGTCATCCAGCAGATGGTGCGCGTGGATCTGCGTACCATCGTGTTTGACGTTCCAACACAGGATGTGATCAGCCGCGATAATGTTTCGGTCAAGGTCAATGCCGTGATCTATTTCCGCGTACTGGATCCGCAGAAGGCCATTATCAACGTCGAGAATTTCTTCGATGCCACCAGCCAGTTGGCCCAGACAACGCTGCGCAGCGTGCTTGGTCAGCATGAGCTGGACGAGATGCTGGCCGAGCGAGAGCGGCTAAACACAGACATCCGCACCATACTCGATACGCAGACCGATGCATGGGGCATCAAGGTAGCCAACGTCGAGATCAAACATGTTGATCTGGATGAAAGTATGATTCGCGCCATCGCCCAGCAGGCTGAAGCAGAACGCACCAGGCGTGCCAAGATCATTCATGCAGAAGGTGAGATGCAGGCAGCGGCAAAACTCGTTGAAGCCGCAGCCCTATTGTCAGAACAACCGCAGGCCATCCAGTTACGCTATATGCAGACGCTGACCGATATTGCCGGCGATAAATCCTCAACCATCGTATTTCCGTTGCCGATAGACCTGATCCGGCCGCTGCTGAATAAGCAACCGGACCGCGAATAGTCAGTTGCTGCAACAAGTCGGGATACTCGCGCTCTTCGATGCGGGGAGGTTAAAATCATGGAAGATCTTAAAGGCTCGGAGTCCTGGCGCATATTCAGGATTATCAGCGCATTTACCGAAGGCTTCGACAAGCTTGGCATGATACCGTTATCCGTGACTATTTTCGGGGCAGCGCGCACGCAACCCGACCACGCCTACTATGAGGCCGTGCCGTAAGCGATTCCCACCCCTACCCGGTTTCTTCCGCTTCTGCATGAATCAGACCGTACCTGCGCAGCATTTCTATGGTCACCATCTGGTCACTACCGAACACATCGGCAACCACTTCTGTGGCACCAGCCTGATAAAACTGATACAGATGCATCTCCTTGCGCGTGCGGACAATGATAGGCAACCCGACATCCACAGATCGTACGCGTGTGATAATCTTCATGGCCGTATTAAAATCGATCATGCTGATCACCAGAGCAGATGCCCGGGAGAGACCGCAGGCGTGCAGTAGTTCCAGACTACCTGCATCGCCATAGGAGACCGGCTTGCCGGCGGCCATTCCCCGCCTGACCATCACCGGTTCCAGTTCAATCGCCATGCAGGCAACCTCCTGTTCCTGCAACACATTCAGCACATGCTCGCCCACCCGGCCATAACCACAGACGATAACATGCCGGTTAAGCGTGCGTGCAGTATCGAGAATCCCCTGCGTGATCTCCTGTTTGCTCTTTTTCACCGATTCCGGCAGTAGACGCATTGTAACCAGGCCATTATGGCGGATCAGCAGCGGCGCCAGCATCATACTGAACAGCATCGCCGCCAGCATGGTCTGCCCCTCATCCGCACGCAGAATATTGCCCTGCATGGCCAGAATAAGTATGGCAAAACCGAATTCACCGCCATGCGCCAGCACGAGGCCAGTGCGCAATGACACAGCACTATTCCAGCCTCCCAATCGGCAAAAAGAGACCACCAGCAGCAATTTCAGCAGCATCAGCAACACCAGCAGAGCCAATACAGACAGCCAAATATCGGGCAGCAGCGCAATATTCAGCATCATGCCCACAGTGATAAAAAACAGGCCGAGCAGCACATCACGGAACGGGCGAATCTCCGATTCCACCTGATGCCTGAACTCGGTCTCACTGAGCATCATACCGGCCAGAAATGCACCCAGCGCAAAAGTCAGTCCTATCCGATGAGTAAGCCAGGCCGAGCAGAGTACCACCAGCAACACCGTCAGCGTAAACAACTCGGCCGAATGAAAACGAGCCACCTCGCGAAACAGTGGTCTGAGTACCCAGCGACCGAAAACAAACATCAACAGCAGTGCCGCCAGACCTTCGATAAGCGCGGTAAGTACCGTCAACATGGTTGGTGACTCCGACGTTCCGCCCAGCATGGCCACCAGAATGAGAAATGGTACCACCATCAGATCCTGAAACAGCAGAATGCCCAGGCTGATTCTGCCGTGACGGGTCTGCAGCTCGACCTGATCGGCCAGTTGCTTTGTCACCAGTGCAGTCGATGACATGGCCGCCACACCGCCGAGCACCAGCGCACTCTCCAGGCTCAATCCGACAGCGACCGCCGCGGCCGTTGTCACCGCCGCAGTCAGCAGCACCTGCGCACTGCCCAGCCCCAACACGGCGGTTTTCATATGCATCAACAGTGAAGCTGAGAATTCCAGACCAATGGTAAACAGCAACAGCACAACACCGAACTCGGCCAGCAGCCGAATCTGCGCCACATCGTAGACCAGTCCCAGACCATAAGGACCGACCGTGATACCAACTACCAGATAGGCGAGTATGGGGGGGAGCCCCATACGTAAAAACAACACCACAACAAAGACAGTCGCAGCCAGCATGATCAGGGTGTCGTTCAGGTAACTGTATTCCATCACACCTCCGTCAGATCACCGGCACCGTATCATTTCGTCCGCATCACCAGTTGCAGTATAGCGGTAATAAGCGGCTCGATAAATAACACCCCCGCGCCTGCAGCTGACAATCTCAATCGAGCGCCTGTTCAATGCGTTCGCATAGTGTTTTCAGTAACTTGATGCGTGCGAATCGCTTGTCATTGGCCTCCACCAGTGTCCACGGGGCAATGTCAGTACTGGTACGATCCACCATATCACACACGGCATGATCGAACTGCTGCCAGTTATCGCGATTATGCCAGTCATCCCCGGTGATTTTGAACTGTTTGTAACCAACCTCTTCGCGTGCATGGAAACGCTTTAGCTGTTCCTCTCTGGTGATCGCCAGCCAGAATTTCACAATAATCGTATCGTGGGCAATGAGCTGCGCCTCAAAATCGTTGATTTCCTTATAGGCTCGCATCCAGTCGGCTTCATGACAGAGTTCATCCACCCGCTCCACCAGCACACGTCCGTACCATGAGCGGTCGAAGATGGTAAATTCACCGTTACCCGGCACATGCCGCCAGAAACGCCACAGATAGGGCTGCGCCAACTCCTCATCGCTGGGCGCTGCAACCGGAATGATACGGTAGTGGCGGGCATCCAGCGCCTGACTGATGCGACGAATGGCACTCCCCTTACCGGCCGAATCCAAACCCTCGAAAACGGCAATCAGGGACTTGTTGCGAAATTTCGCATGGCGCATGAGCAGGTTCAGTTCACCCTGATATTTAGCCAGTTGTTGCTGGTAGGGCTTTTTGCCCAGCGACAACGAAAAATCGAGCGAGCTGAGCAGTGTTTTGTCATCCAGAGCCGGTGGCAGTGGCGGCACACCGACTGGAGACAAAGGGGAGGGTGTGGCAAGTCGCTTGCGTATTGCTTCCAGCAGATAATTGCCGGTAGTCAGATTACGAAAGCGAAAGTCACTGCTCTCGATGACAATCCACGGTGCTTCTGCCGTATTGGTTTCACGCAACACATGCTCTGCCACCTTGATGAACTCGTCGTGCAGTTTTAGGTGCTGCCAGTCCGTATCGGTTACACGCCAGCTGGTATCCGGGTTTTCAGCAAGCTTTGTCAGACGTTTTTTCTGGACTTTTTTCGACAGGTGAAGCCAGAGCTTGATAATCAACCCCCCTTCATAGGTAATCATGCGCTCGAAGCTGGTGATCTCATCGATACACTGGTCCAGTTCAGCGCCTTTGATATTGCCCTGCATGCGCTGCATCATCGGGTGGGTATACCAGGAACCAAAAAATACACCTATTTTCCCCTTGGGTGGCAGTGCGCGCCAGAAACGCCACATCATCGGCCGGGAACTCTCTTCATCGGTCGGCTCGGCCAGTGCATGCACACGGATATGGCGTGGATCCATCCATGCGTTTAACAGATTGACCACTTCACCCTTGCCAGCCCCATCCACGCCACCGACCAGCAGGATGACCGGAAAATGCGCCTGCTCAGCCAACGCGTATTGCACATCCAGTAAGGCCTCGCGCAACACTGGCACCTCTGCATCATAGCGCTTTTTGTCGATGCAGTGACCGAGTTCGGCCGATTCAAACATACCATACCCCCTTTGTTTCAGGTGTACCGCTCAGCCCGCAGCAGGGCAATTAATCCGTTCACTGCAGGGTAATGCATCAGGGCATGATCGGCAATCTCCTGCAACACGGTGTGCATCACCGCTCATCTAAACTGTTCAGCGCCCGCATCACATGGCAGAAACGAATGCGTAACGATAATCTGTCTCCGGCAGAGCTACCCGGGTATGTTTTTCGCTCTGTCTGCAGGGCCGCAGTCATCCACCTTTGGATTAAAACCTGAGTATCCGCTATATTCGCCGTCATATTTGAGAACATGGGAGCAGCCAATGAGCAACAGTTTCGGCGCTAAAAAAAGTCTGTCGGTCGGTGACAAGACCTATACCTATTACGCATTGAAGGCTGCGGGTGATATCGATCGTCTCCCCTATGCAATGAAAATCCTGCTGGAAAATATGCTGCGTCGCGAAGACGGTGTGAACGTCACCGCCGATGACATAAACTTCCTGGCCAACTGGGATGAAAAAGCAGAACCGAATCATGAAATCGCCTATATGCCTGCACGCGTACTGATGCAGGATTTCACCGGCGTTCCCGCCGTAGTAGATCTGGCCGCCATGCGTGATGCGATGGCAGCCCTGGGTGGCGACACCTCCAAAATCGAACCGCTGGCACCGGCAGAACTGGTGATTGACCACTCCGTTCAGGTCGACACATTCGGCTCGGCCGATGCGGCGACAAAAAACACCGAGATTGAGTTCCAGCGTAACCGTGAGCGTTACAACTTCCTCAAGTGGGGCCAGAACGCCTTTGAAACCTTCAAGGCAGTTCCGCCGGGTACCGGCATCGTGCATCAGGTCAACCTGGAGTTCCTGGCGCGCACCGTATTTGTAAACAAAGAAGGCATTGCCTATCCGGATACACTGGTCGGCACCGATTCCCATACCACGATGATCAACGGCCTGGGTGTACTCGGCTGGGGTGTTGGCGGCATTGAAGCGGAAGCTGCCATGCTCGGCCAGCCGGTATCGATGCTGGTACCGAAAGTGGTCGGCTTCAAACTAACCGGCCAGCTGCCGGAAGGCGCCACTGCCACCGATCTGGTCCTGACCATTGTCGAGATGCTGCGCAAGCATGGCGTTGTCGGTAAATTCGTAGAGTTCTACGGCCCGGGGCTGGATAGCCTGCCGTTGGCCGATCGTGCCACCATCGCCAATATGGCACCGGAATACGGTGCCACCTGCGGTATCTTCCCGATTGACGATGAAACACTGAACTACCTGCGCCTCTCCAACCGCTCCGCAGAGAACATTGCGCTGGTTGAGGCCTATGCCAAGGCACAGGGCATGTTCCGTGACGCTGACAGCCCGGAAGCGATCTACAGTGAGTATGCCGCACTCGATATGGCCACCGTTGTACCGTCACTGGCCGGTCACAAGCGTCCGCAGGATCGCATCGCCCTGACCGAGTCCAAAGCCATGTATCAGCAGGCGGTCGAAGCGGTCAAAACAGAAGCCGGCATTACCACGCACGCAGTTACCACCACAATCAACGGACAAGAGGTTACCATTGATAACGGCGCTGTCGTTATTGCCGCGATCACCTCCTGCACCAACACCTCCAATCCGTCCGTCATGGTTGCCGCCGGTCTCGTCGCCAAAAAAGCGGTTGCACTTGGCCTCAGTGCAGCACCATGGGTCAAAACCTCGCTCGGTCCCGGTTCGCTTGTGGTCACCGAATATCTGGACAAGGCAGGTCTCTCACCCGAGCTGGACAAGCTGGGCTTTAACACCGTCGGCTACGGCTGCACCACCTGCATCGGTAACTCCGGCCCCCTGCCGGCAGCTGTTTCTGCCGCCATCGCTGAAGGCAGTCTGGCGGTTACCTCCGTACTCTCCGGCAATCGTAACTTCGAAGGCCGCGTCCATGCCGAGGTGCGCATGAACTATCTGGCTTCCCCGCCACTGGTCGTCGCCTATGCCATTGCCGGCACGATGAACATCGATCTCTATAACGATCCGATTGGTCAGGATGCCAGCGGCAAGAACCTCTTCCTCAAGGATATCTGGCCGACCCAGAAAGAGGTGGCCGATACCGTGGCTGCCTGCGTCACGGCCGAGCAGTTCGAAGCGGCCTACGGCAATGTTTATGCCGGCGATGCCAACTGGCAGAACCTGCAGGCACCAAGCGGCGACCGCTTTGCCTGGGACAGCGACTCCACCTACATCCAGCACCCGCCCTACTTTGAGGGCATGACCTTTGATCTGGATCCGATCACCGACATCAAGGGCGCGCGCGTTCTGGCGCTGCTCGGCGATTCGGTCACCACTGACCACATCTCGCCTGCCGGCGCCATCAAGGCCGATTCCCCGGCTGGCCATTACCTGCAGGAGCGCGGTGTGGAGACAAAAGATTTCAACTCCTACGGCTCGCGTCGCGGTAATCATCAGATCATGATGCGCGGCACTTTCGCCAATATTCGCCTGCGCAACCGGCTGGCACCGGGTACCGAGGGTGGCGTCACCCTGCACCAACCATCCAATGCCCTGATGAGCATCTATGATGCAGCCATGCAATATATCGACGAAGGTGTGGCCAGTATCATTCTGGCAGGTAAAGAGTATGGCTCCGGCTCCTCGCGCGACTGGGCAGCCAAGGGCCCGCGGCTGCAGGGTGTTCAGGCCGTTATTGCTGAAACCTATGAGCGGATCCATCGCTCCAACCTCGTCGGCATGGGCATTTTGCCACTGCAGTTCAAGGCGGGTGAATCGGCCGAATCACTGGGTCTGACCGGTCAGGAGAGCTACGACTTTACCGGCATCAATGATGGCTCCGCCAGGGAGCTGCATGTTACCGCTACGGCTGCTGACGGCTCAGTGAAGTCGTTCACGGTGGATGTACGTATCGACACCCCGAAAGAGGTGGAGTACTACCAGCATGGCGGCATCCTGCACTATGTGCTGCGCCAGCTGGCTGCTGAGGCCGCCTAAACCGACGGCCCCCTGCGTACGACATCCGTACGCAGGGGGCCTGTCTTGATCCCTTGCCCTGTGGATCCACCCCGAGCACCCGATTCGGCAACGCCTCTTCCCTCGCCGCATGGAACGCTGCACTATGCAGTCGTCATGCTCTGCTGGAAGGGGCAATCAAAGCTGAGCAGGAAGAACGTCAACGTGTTACCTTGTGCCCTACATCATGCAGTCATGACGACAATGATGATACGGGCCTGCAGCTGTTCAGGCACAGGCATGTATGATTGTCGGGAGGGGCTTATGGACAGGTATCGTTGTATATTGCTCTGCTTTCTCCTGCTGATCGCAGCACAGGCTCGTGCAGATGACGGTATCGGCATCTGCACAGGCATCACTGACGCCGATACCCGACTAGCCTGCTACGATAAAGCAGCCGGCTACCAGCCGGCGGAAACAGGCGAAAAAGCGGCCGAAAGCATTCTCTCGGCCAAGCTGCCGGCTGCGCCACCGGCGCCAGTAGACGCTATCCCTGACGGCCGAGCCACCAGTTATCTCGAGCGCATGTGGGAGCTAACCGATGCCAGCAAAAACGGCACTTTCCGCTTTAGTCCTTATCAGCCGAATTACTTCATACCCTGGCGACGCTCCAGCCGGCCAAATATGCAACCCTTCTCACCCACGCATCCAAACGCTGCCACAGCCCACCTGCAACCGACCGAGGTACGTTTTCAGCTAAGCTTTAAAACCAAACTATGGCAAGATGTAATAGGCTCTCCCATCGACCTCTGGTTTGCCTATACCCAGCAGTCCAACTGGCAACTCTATAACCGTGCCCGTTCATCGCCGATTCGCGAAACAGACTATGCGCCTGAACTGATTCTCAGCATGCCCATGGACATCAGGGTACTCGGCATGCACTGGAAAATGCTCAATGCAGGTTTTATGCATCAATCCAATGGCCGCTCCGGTGTATATTCACGCAGCTGGAACCGCGTCTATCTGCAGGCCGGTCTGGAACGGGATAATTTCCTGCTAACGCTTCGCCCATGGTATCGCCTTCCGGAAGCTGTCAACAAGAACGACAACCCGGATATCCGTCAGTTTATGGGCAGTGGCGATATTCGCGCGAGCTGGATCGGCGAGGAGCATGCACTAACCGTACTTGGCCGCTACAGTTTTCAGGGCCGTAAGGGCGCACTCAAATTCAATTGGGTATTCCCGATCAAGGGCCGCCTGAAGGGCTATGCCGAGTATTTTAACGGCTACGGTGAAAGCCTGATCGATTATAACCACCACCAACAGATTCTCGGCCTGGGGCTGTTAATTTCCACCTGGCCATAATCCGATCACAACCAGCTCACCACCCTGGCACACACAAACATAAGCACTTGATATCATCGGCGCCATGCCACCTTTTCTGGCTATAGATCTGCTCTGGAACTAGTATGAAAATCGACTAGTTACCAATTGCCCGGATTTGCCCGGGCGTTCATACAAGAGGTAAAAACATGCGAAACAATATTTTCATGATCACGATGCTGCTGATGCTGGGCTTCGTGATGACAGGCTGTGAAGTCGTTTTCCCGTATGACCATGGTTATCGCTCAGGGCATAGCGACAATAGCCACGAAAGCAGCAGGGATCATCATCGCGACAAAGACCACGAGAAAGAGCGCAAGCATCACAATTGATTCATCAGTCCCGAGGTGACGCATTGATGCCAGCGCAAGATGCATCAATACGTAGACGTGGGTAAAACCAACTGCGAAAGGAGTTTATAATGAACAGACTGAAACAAACAGGCATGATACTCATGGCATTCATGCTGCTGGCACCACTACCGGCTATGGCTGCGAGTGCGGTCGAGATTAATGCCAAGGTCACAGCCGCACTGGCCGATTTTTATAAAACTGTCGGCGGCGGCAAGGAGCTGGCTGCAAAATCCCGCGGTATGCTGGTATTTCCCGAGGTGTATAAGGCCGGCATCGGCATCGGCGGCGAATATGGCGAAGGTGCACTCAGGGTCGGCGGCAAAACCGTTGATTATTACAACACGGCTGCCGCATCTATCGGCTTCCAGCTGGGCGCACAGGTCAAATCACAGGTGATCCTGTTCATGACCGCCGATGCACTGAAGAAATTCCGCGCCAGCGAAGGCTGGAAAGCCGGCGTTGACGGCAGTGTAGCGCTGGCCACGCTCGGAGCTGACGGGTCTATTGATAGTGATACCGCGCAAAAGCCGATCATCGGCTTTATCTTCTCCAACAAGGGGTTGATGTATAACCTGACCTTTGAAGGAACCAAAATGAGCAAAATCAAGAAGTAGCTACTGTTTCGATTTGTCGTTGCTATCAAAACAAACAAGGGAGGCTAATACCTCCCTTGTTTGTTTTAAACCGATAGCGCTTATTATTCAGACACCCGCGTAGCGGTAACCTCTACCTCCACGCGTCGATCGGGTGCCAGACAGGTGATCAGCGGGTTACCATCCTTGCCCTCACAATCCGCCAGCGTTGTTACCGGATTTGATTCGCCAGCACCTCTGGCTGTTATTTTATCGGCAGGGATGCCGCCGAATTCAACCAGATAGCTTCTGACCGCATTGGCACGGCGCTCGGAGAGCTTCTGGTTATATTCATCCGTTCCGATCCGGTCTGTGTGTCCCGTCACGACCATGTTGTCAAAGCTTGCGCCATGCAGATCTTCCACAAACTTGTCGAGTGCCCGCTTCCCCTCAGGCCTCAGGGTTGCCTTATTAAAACCGAACAGGGAATTTGCCGAGGAGTCCGAGGCAAAAACCGTCTTCACCGGTGCCGGCGGCGGTGTTATAACCACCGGCTCAGGCTCCACTACGGCCACCGCTACAGGAGCAGGCTCTTCCATACCAAACCTGTAAATCAGACCGAGCGAGTACAGATCGACATTCCCCTTACCACCGGTGGCATCATTGATACGGTAGCGCTCTGCTTCGGCACGGATACCTAAAGAGCGGGTCACATCATATTCAACGCCCACACCATACTTGGGGTTCCAGGCCCACTTGTTCGGATTGGGGTTTGCCGGCAGGGCAAGCGCGCCAGTGGTGGAAAAACTGTCCCTGCTCTGGGCATAGGTCATGCCGCCCCGGCCAAACACGGAAAACTGATCGGTGAGTGGCAGCCTGAGTATGGCATCCAGATGCATGCCCCTGATTTTGACGTTGCCGATCAGAGAGCCAGCTGGTGTAGTGGTCGATGTGAAATTGTGACGTCCCAGGTCAAACCAGCCGCTTTCAAGGGAAAAATAATCATTGGCCTGATAACCGCCATAGAGTTTGTACCCGATATCACGATTATCCCTGTTCACTGACGTGATACTGAGGCCCGGGCCCGCAACACGGTTAGTCATCCCGCTCTCATCCAGATGAGATACGGACTGGCCAACGTTACCGCCAAGATAGAATCCGGAATCCACGGCCAGTGCCGGAAAAGCATTGCACACTGCATACCCGGCAAGAGCCAGTATGCCTGCGGTTTTCATCATACCCATTTTTTTCCTCCCGAATAAGTCGAAACATCAATCTCTGAAAAATTACTGCAAACAGTGACTTCCAACAGCATCAGGAGAGTTGCTTGATAAGCCGTATCGCCACCTGATGCCGCTCGATTGACTCTCTGACATTAGACCTATATGCATATAATTGCAAATTTCATCTCATCAGATCACCGGCCTTCATACGCCTTGATGAGGTCAATCCGGAACTCCGGCAGTGGAAAATACGCCAGTGGTTCGGGGTGATCTCTCCGGGTATGTATGCCAGCGCACAGATCTGACACCTGAGCAGAGTAAAATATCTTAACTGGCAGGCAAAGAATGACAATGTGACGCCTGCATCCGGATTGCCGGATTGATAAGAAGAGAGGTATGATAATATGTATAAAAAACTGATGATCACCATGCTGCTGCTGATAACGGGCGCCATGATGGCAGGTTGCGAAGTCAGATATGATCCGTTCGCTGATGGTGGTTATAGAGGCGATCATCATCACAGCAGTGATCGTGGTGATCGCAATCATGACAGAGAGCACGAAAGGGAACACGATTGATTGGATAACAATCCCCCTACTCTACCATACTGGCCTGAATTACTATTTGTAATACAGGTGGATAGACTGCTAACATGACAATAAATTGTTGAAAGGAGGTCGTAATGAATATATTGAAACGATTGAATATGCTGTTGTTGCTCGCAGCATTTTTGATGCCGCTACCGGCACTGGCTGCTAGTGCGGCTGAGATCGATGCCAAGGTTACAGCCGCACTGGCCGATTTTTATAAAACTGTCGGTGGTGGCAAGGAGTTAGCTGCAAAATCACGCGGCATGCTGGTATTTCCTGAGGTGTACAAGGCCGGTATCGGTATCGGCGGCGAATATGGCGAAGGTGCACTCAGGGTCGGCGGCAAGACCGTTGATTATTACAACACGGCTGCAGCCTCCATCGGCTTCCAGCTGGGGGCACAGGTCAAGTCGCAGGTGATCCTGTTCATGACCAAGGATGCACTGAAGAAATTCCGCGCCAGCGACGGCTGGAAAGCAGGTGTAGACGGCAGTGTAGCACTGGCCACGCTCGGAGCTGATGGATCTGTCGATAGCGATACCGCACAAAAGCCGATTATCGGCTTTATCTTCTCCAACAAGGGCTTAATGTATAATCTGACCTTTGAAGGAACCAAAATGAGCAAGATCAAGAAGTAGACATACCACCAGCGGCCCGGCTGGGGGGCGTTGGTGGTAGACCCGGGGAGCACTCATGCTATTAGAAGACCTTGTACCGGCACTACAGCTGTCGATTGGACCGATGATTGTGATTTCGGGTGTCGGCCTTATCCTGCTCTCCATAACCAACCGCTTTGCGCGGGTAATTGATCGCTCAAGAAGCCTGGCCGAGCTGCTTCGCAACGATAGCCGTTGCGAAACGCATCATGTGCAGAGCCAGCTCGGTATTCTATCACATCGGGGACGACTACTCCGCCTGGCCATCGAGTTCGCCGCAACCAGCCTGCTGCTTGCAGCCTCACTGGTGATTGCACTGTTCCTGGTTGTATTGCTGGAGTTTGAAGCCTCTTTGTTGATCAGTGCACTATTTATTTTGGCGCTTCACGAAGTTGTGTGGGTAAAATCTAAGAATCAGCTATATTTGGTTAATGAGAGACAAGCATTTATACCAACAGATACTTGGCATTGATGATCCTTGGCAGGTCTTTGATGTCGAATTAAA
>Ga0210044_10000521_pt1 | contig 58323 bp, 55 predicted proteins | sample CryGey13umfilter_2_FD_183959 | JGI IMG/M metagenome (GOLD analysis project Ga0210044, IMG submission 183959) | Groundwater microbial communities from aquifer in Utah, USA - Crystal Geyser 4/9/14 3 um filter (SPAdes) (version 2) | ecosystem: Environmental > Aquatic > Deep subsurface >...
TTCTGCGGTTCCTAAAAACTCAGTACTTCGTGAATTTATTGGCGGGAGCGTATATAAATATTAATTTGTAATCGATGATGGGGAGTAAGTCCACTTCCCATCACGAAAAACAATATACTGTTCGCCGTTTAGAACCGGTTTGATAAAAAACAATAGTCCGGATTTTGTGACCGCGGCTTTTAAGTCTGACGAAATAAAACCTGCGTCAATTTCAATCTGCAGTTTCCATTTCTCACCATCCCAACTGTATGTATGAGGATAAAAAATGTTCTGAGGAAGCGAATCAATAAATACAAATATTTGTCCTGTTGAAGTATCCGTTAATGTAGGCAAATATTTATAGAAATTATCTTTGTCGGTTGCATTAAAATCATTCTGTGCAAATAAGTCAGTCCAACATAAAAAAAGCATAAGTAAAGCAACAAAATTTTTTTTCATGCCATTTAATAATTTTCTTCCGCGGGAATATGTTTTATAAATCCGTCTTTCAGCAAACTCTGGTAAGTACGGAAAGCAGTAATACAAATTTCATAACTGTTATAAATACCCGTGGATTCAATGCGAACGCCGTTTACTGCTTTGTAAAGTTTAATCTTTGCCAGAAGTTTATCCTGCTCAATTATTTCTTTTGACAAATCATTTTTCTTTGCAGGAATATTTGCAAAAGCAAAATACATTCCCTTTTTAGCATTGGTAAAAGCCTTCTGAATGTTATCTTCAAATGTAAGGCTGTCGGCCTGTGCCCACAATAAAACCGGAAAGAAAAGAATTAATAAAAATTTCATTTTAGTAATCCTTAATTATTAATAAAAACCCGCATAAAATGCTGGCATAAAATTATCTTAATCCTTTTGCAATTTCACTCAGTCTTTGAATTCTTTCTTCAACAGGCGGATGTGTCGAAAATAATTTTGCAAAAGACTTACCACTCAGAGGATTGACAATAAACATGTGAGCAGAAGCATTGTCTGCATTTCGCATTGGCAACCGTTCGTTTGTTGCAGAAAGTTTTCCAAGTGCAGAAGCGAGAGCGAGCGGTTTTCCTGAAATTGCAGCACCACCGGCATCAGCCATATATTCACGTGAGCGTGAAATTGCAAGCTGAATCAACATCGCAGCAATCGGTGCGAGTATCAGTAAAAGCAAATCACCGAGCGGATTTCCTTCTTCTCTGTCGCTGCTTCTTCCTCCAAACATTGCAGCAAATCCAGCCATTCGTGCAATGAATGTTATTGTTCCAACCAGCGTTGCAGCAATTGTGCTTACAAGTATGTCCCTGTTTTTTACGTGTGAAAGTTCATGAGAAATAACGCCTTCAAGTTCATCACTGTTTAATATGCTCATTATTCCGGTTGTAACAGCAACAGCAGCATGTTCGGGATTTCTTCCGGTTGCAAAAGCATTTGGCGTTGGATTCTCAACAATATAAACACGAGGCATCGGAATCATTGCTTTTTGTGAAAGTTTTTCTACAATGTTAAAAAGCTCAGGTGCATCTTTATATTCAATTTCTTTTGCTTTGTACATAGCAAGCACAATTTTGTCAGAGAACCAATAAGAACCAAAATTCATTACAAGTGAAATCATAAAAGCCAGCATCATTCCTGATTCGCCGCCGAGTGCACCGCCAACCAAAATAAAAAGCACCATCATTAAAGCCATTAAAAATGCGGTTTTCATACCGTTCATAAAATTTTACTCCTTTTAATTTCTCAGTTGAACACAACAAAATGATTCAGTGTTCCCAAAGTTTGACTTGTATTTCACTGCTAATATAATTAAAATCGACTATCAAAATGAGATTTTTATGAGAAAATTTTTTTTAATTGTCACAGTTATTATACTGAATTATAACCTTGCTTCTGCACAAGAAGTATTCAGATTTTTAAACCTTCATCCAAGTCCGCGATCAGCGGCATTGGCTGGCAGTTATGTTGCGGTAAATGACGATCCAAATGTTATGTTTTATAATCCTGCCGGTATTTATGCTGGATTATCAGATCAGATTTCATTTTCGTATTTAAGTCATTTGGCTGATATAAATTCTGCATCAATGTCTTATGTAAAAAAATATGAAAATATCGGCTCGTTTGCTTTTGGAGTTCAGTATATTGGATACGGCGATATGAAGCGGGCAGATCAGTTTGGTAATGTTACTGGAAGTTTCAGCGCAAACGATATGGCGTTTACTTTGTCTTATTCAAATCAGCTTGATAATAATTTTAATTACGGGGTTAGCACAAAATTTATTTATTCCGGAATAGCAGATGTTTCATCGACAGGGCTTGCGTTTGATTTCGGGCTTCAGTATTTGTGGGTTGAGCAAAACTGGAGATTTGGATTTTCAGCAATGAATATCGGCTCGCAACTGACATCTTATTTTGATAAAAAAGAAAATCTACCAGTTGATATAAAGTTTGGTGTTTCAAAAAAACTGCAACACATGCCCTTTGAATTTTTCTTTTCTCTCAACCGGTTGAATGATCAGAAAGAGCGATTTAAAAATATTACGTTTGGCGGAGAATTCAAGCTGAGTGAAGTGATAAAGCTGCGTATTGGCTACGATGCTCAAACAAGAAAAGAACTAAAATTAGGAACAACAACAGGTTTAGCCGGATTTAATTTCGGTGCTGGCATCAAGATAAAAAATTATTTCTTTGATTATGGTTTTAGTTCATACGGATTAATTGGCGGTTTGCACAGAATCGGAATAAGCACAAAAATTTAATTGCTTCCGTTGTATGGTTTTTTGAGGTAACGCTCGGCGAATTCGTAGGATTGTCCGAATTCATCAAAGTCCAAAACTTCGCGGTATTTTTTCTTTGCTTTCTCACGCATACCAAGTACATCATAAATATTGCCGAGAAAGAGAGATGAGTTAATTAAAAATCCGGATTCTTTTTTCTTGTCAAATTTTTTTGATAATGATTCACAGTTTTCGAAATAAATTCTTGCCGAGTCATAAACAGCATTGTTTTTATGATACATTCCAAGATAATAATATGACTCGCGAACAATTTTATCATTATAACCCGGATATTTTTTCCTTGCTTTGTTTAATGCTTCTTTAAAGATTGAAGATGCCAAAAAATAGTTGTTCTTTTTTATCCAAATTCTTCCAAGCAAAACATGAAACCGCGGATTATCGGGAAATTCTTTCCGCAACTGATTAACATATTCCATCGACTTATTATAATCTTTTTCAAAAGTGTAATACAAAGTTGACAGAAAATAAATTGATTCGTACTTGGCGTACTTGCCTTTTGTTGCCGCATAATTCAACTGATCGATTCCGCGTTTCTTATTGCCTTTTGGCAGAAACGCAATCAGTGGTTTTACAAACGGATAGTTATCTGGAATAACTGCTGCGAGATAATTATAAATACCAAAACCAAGCTGAACATCCGTGTTTTTCGGATTTGCAATGTATGCTTTTTTTACAAGCGGGAGAGCGTCTTTCCCATCGAGAGCGGCATTTACCCAACTCTTACGAACTGCATAAAGACGTCCGCGGAATCCAAGCGAGCCTCCTTTGAAAAATATTGCGCCGGAATTATTTGGGTTTTTCTCCAATATCTCATCACAGAAATCAATTACTTTGTCTAACTTTTCAATAAACAAATCATCATATTTTTCATTATCCAAATCAAGCAAAATTTTCCACCATAAAATCATGGCGTCAAAAAAATATCCTGCCGGATGATTTGGAAATTCTTTCATAACCAAATCAAAGGTTTTTTCAGCCTCAGGGAATTTTATATTATAAATATCCTTTATTCCGGAAGTAATTAATGAATCAAATCTGTCCTGAGAAAAAACATTTTCGGAAAATAATATCAACAAAACAAAAACAATATTTTTCAACATATCCTCATGTTAATTTGAAAAATCAATTTAGTCCTTTTGTCCAAACAGTTTTAATATTCACAAACTCTTTTATTCCGTAGTGAGAAAGTTCCCGTCCGTAACCAGAATTTTTTATTCCGCCAAAAGGCAAACGAGGATCAGATTTTACCATTCCGTTAATAAACACAGAACCGGCATGGATTTCTTTTATAAATTTTTCTGCCCGAAGTTTATTTGATGTCCACACAGAAGCACCCAATCCGAAGTCTGTATCATTCGCAATTCTTATTGCATCGTCATCTGATTTTGCCTTTATTAAAATTGCAACAGGTCCAAAAATTTCTTCATGATAAGCTGCCATACCGCCTTTAACATTTTCAAGAATTGTAGGCTCAAGAAAAAATCCATCGCGGGGAATTCTGTTTCCGCCGCAAAGAATTTTGGCACCGTCAGCAACACTTCGGTTAATTTGATCCAATAAATCAAATAATAAATCTTCGCGAGCAATTGGTCCAAGTTCTGTTTCGTTTTTCGTTGGATCGCCAACTTTGATATTCTTCATTTTTAATGTGAACTTTTTAGCAAACTCCTCATAAATATTTTCCTGAACAATAAATCTTTTTGCTGCGATGCAGCTTTGCCCATTGTTTATCAGGCGCGCAGTAATTCCGGTTGAAATTGCAGCAGACAAATCTGCATCATCAAGAACAATGAACGGATCACTACCGCCTAATTCCATCACGGTTTTCTTTAAGAGTTTTCCGCAGGAAGCTGCAACATTTTTTCCTGCAGGTTCGCTGCCTGTTAATGTTGCGGCTTTTACAAAAGGATGAGAAATAACTTTATCAACAGCGGATGAGCCTATTAATAAAGTCTGAAAAACGTTTTTGTCAAAACCTGCTTTGTGAAATATTTCTTCGATTAACAAAGCGCACTGAGGAACATTTGATGCGTGTTTTAATAAAGCTACGTTTCCTGCCATCAAAGCCGGAGAGGCAAATCTGAACACTTGCCAAAAAGGAAAATTCCACGGCATTACTGCAAGTATTACTCCAAGCGGATCAAAGCGGACATAACTTTTATCGGCATCGGTTGAGATTATTTCTTCTTTCAAAATATTTTCTGCATTGTTTGCATAATATTCACAGACCAAAGCACATTTTTCAACTTCAGAAATAGCTTGCGAAATTGTTTTTCCCATTTCCAAAGTCAGCGTTGCACCAAATTCCGATTTTTTATCATGCAGCATTTTTGCGGCAAGCAACATCTTGTCCTTTCGGTAATCAAATGAAGTATGTTGCCAGCTTCTGAAAGCAATTTCTGCGTTTTCGATTTTTGATAATAGTTCGTATTCAGAAAGTTCGGAAAATTTTTTTACCAGCTTTCCGTTTGCTGGATTAACTGTTGCGATTGACATATTTCCTCTGAATTTATTTATAAATTCCTTCTTCAATTTCAACAGGACTTCGCATATTTTCAAGACCGATATTATTAATCAAAAACTTATAATCAATCAGCTTGATTTCATTTTGTTCAAGCTCTTTGCGAAATTCAGGCGACAACAAACTGTTTAGCTCAGCATTTCTGTGTTTACTCATATTTTTCAAACCAAAGGAATTCAAATCAATCATAGCTTCAAGTTCGGGAGTGTCCTTTCCAATGTGGCAGACCAAAAGATTTATTGTTCCCGGCTCAATTTTTCTGATTGTTTGAATAAGCGAATCTTTTTTGTTTTCGATTGGAGCGCTGTACATTGAAGGAATATCGGTTTCTCCAAAATATCTTGAAATTGCAAGTCCGAATTCTTTAGAAAGTTTTTCAACAATTTGTCTATACTCAGGTTTGTCCACTGCAGTTCCCATGTGATAATCCATGTAATCAATTTTCAATCCTGAATTCAATGCACGCTTAATTTGTGCTCGCAATTCTTTTTCCACATCTTCAGTTTTGGGGTTGTTTTTATATAAAGCATCACGGCTGCCGAAGAAAAATCCATTTGAATCAACAAGAGAAGGAACAGAACCTGCACCGGCTGCAGGTGACCACCGATAATTTTTCCATTCAGAATTTAACATCAGATGAATTCCTTTTGAAATTTCCGGATGCTGTTTTAATATTTCAACTGCTTCGGGATACCACGGACAGGCAAACATAATTGATGCAGAAAAAACCAATTTGGATTTTAGCATTTCTACAAAAGCCATATTTACGGCGTGAGACATTCCCATGTCGTCACATCTTATCAGCAATTCTTTTTCAAGAGTTTGTCCATTTGATAAATTAAAAGTGACCATTAATAAAACAGCTAATAAAATTTTTTTCATATTTTCCCCGATAGTTTTTTATAACCGATAAAATGATTTACAATCGTTTTTCCCATTTGAAATGGCTCGCTTTGTGTGAAAACATATCCGTTTTTTTTGTACCATTCAACAGAAGAAATATTCTGCTCCATCACTCCGAGCCATATTTCATCGTACCTTAAACCAAGTGCAGTTTTTTCAGCAACTGCAGAAAGTTTTTTCCCGATTCCATAACCCTGATATTCAGGCAGGACATAAAGTGAGTTAAGATAAAATCGCTTTTCGTTTTTGCTGTCTGTAATTCTCATAATACCGGCAACAGCAGAATTTAATTCAGCAAGATGAAAAGTTGTATCCGTATTAGCGAACAGCAAGCTTAATTTTTCATCATTGTATGTTTCATTAAGGTAGAAGAGCAAATCAGATTCAGGAATAAATTTGCTGTAAGTGTCAAGCCAAGTGATTTTCAGTATTTCACGAATGACAGCAAAATCTTTTGTTGTCCATTTCCGGATAATGATTTCGTCAATGTTATTTTTCATAGTTCCTATTGATAATAAAACTCAATTGATTATCTCAAAACTATGATAAATTTATTTTGAACAAAAAGGAATTTGTTTTTCGAACAAAAATATTTCCGCGTATTAAATGCTGTCTCTTTCTTTTTGAATGAAATGAACAACCTTTGTTATAACTTTACGCGGAATAAATCTTATTGCCTTTGTAATTAAAGAATTTATAAAACCATGAACAGCAACGCGTCTTCCTTTCATCAAAGCTTTGTAACCGTATTTTGCCACATCTTTCGAAGAAGGAAGTTTACGACCTTTAACGAGACGCGATTGAGTAATTCTTGCCGTTTTTTGAAAGCCTGATTCTGTCGGACCGGGACAAAGTGCGGTTACAGTAATTCCGCTTCCTTCAAGTTCTTCGGCAATTGCTTCGGAAAAAGAAAGCACAAAAGATTTTGTGGCATAATAAATTGCCATTAATGGTCCGGGCTGAAATGCAGCAGTTGATGCGACATTCAAAATTTTTCCACTCTTTTGAAGAAACATATCCTGCAAAAAATATTTTGTCAGTTTCACAAGCGAAGTCACATTCAGGTTTATCATATTTACTTCTGATTCGAGATTAGTTTTTACAAACTCTCCGTAACCGCCAAAACCCGCATTGTTCACCAGTATTTCTATTTTTACATTTTTGTTTTTTATTTCATCATATAACTCACGGGCAGAATTTTCCAATGATAAATCTTTTGGAATAACCAGCACATCAACATCAAAACTTTTCCGAATCTCGCCCTGAAGTTCTTCAAGTTTGGTTTTATTTCTTGCAGTCAGAAAAAGATTGTACTTTTCGCGGGCAAAAATCTTTGCAAGTTCAAATCCGATTCCGCTTGATGCACCGGTAATTAAAGCATAATCTCTCATAAATACCCTTTATTTAAGTTGGTTAATCCATTCGGCAATAATTTTCAGAACGTCTTCAGAAAAAGTCTCCTCTATTTGTCCGTATTCTGAAACTGAGCCGCTTGACGAATGCTGAAACAAATGATTTAATCCCGGTAATTCATAAATTTTATAATTTTTATTTCCAGCAAGTTTCAGTGCATCTTCAATCAAAGGAAGATTTTGTTTTGATGATACCTGAAGATCTCTATCGCCATTTAATGCCAGCACGGGAATGGTTAAATTTTCTAATGAAGGACGAGGATCATAACGAATAAAAAATCTGAACCAAGTTCCGAGTATTGTTCTAACCCCACGTTCAAAATTTGCCTCTGAATATTCAGGTTTGCTTTTCTCTACTTCGGATAATTGTGAAATTTTTTCGTTGTACATTTCCTTCAACAATTTATAAGCCTTTGCACTATCAGGTTCGTTAATAATTATATCATAAGCTTTTGATGAAGCGCTTACTTGCTCAGCAATGTCTGTTTCGCTTGTTCCGTTGGTGCGAAGAATCAGTTCTTCTTGCAGCACAAGCAATTCTTTTCCCCGTGCAGCAGGTCCGGCAAGTAGCACGATGAAATTTACATTATCAGAAATATTTGCAGCCATTGGTGCAATTAATCCGCCTTCGCTGTGACCAATAATTCCAATCAGTTTTTGATCTATTTCCTTTCGTGTTTTTAAGTAATCAACAGCTGCAAGTGCATCATTGGCAAAATTTTCGGAAGTTGCTTTTTGAAAATTTCCTTTTGATTTGCCAGCCCCTCTGTCATCATACCGGAGAACAGCAATTCCATTTCTTGTTAGATAATCTGCAATTACTAAAAACGGTTTATGCCCAAGCAATGTTTCATCTCTGTCCTGTTGACCAGAACCGGTAACCAAAATTACGGCAGGAAAATCCGAGCCTTGCTTTGGAAAAGTAAACGTGCCAGCAAGAGTTATGTTTTCTTTGATGTTTTTGAATTCAACTTCTTCTTCATTGTACGGATATGGTTTTGAAGGAATTTGCGGACGTTTTAATTCTGTTAGTTTATCGACCTTTTTTAATTTCAGAGGAAACTCCATTCCACCTTGCTTCCAAAGACCAATTGCAAACAGGCTGTCTTTCTGAAGTTTACCAATAAACTTTCCGCCAATCATATCCAATCTTACAATTAAACTGTCATCAGATAAACGTACAGAACTTGCGGCGATATTTTTTGCCCCCTGATTTGGGCTGTCGAGATAAGCTCCAATTGACTTGTCATCGTTTTCGAAAATTTTTATAATTAGTTTCAGTGACATTGAGTTGATTTTTAAATCACCTTCCCAATATGACAAATACTTCGGCTCATTGGATTCCTGAGCAAACAAGGAAACACTTAACAAAGCAAAAATCACAACAAATATTTTTTTCATTTTTTCACCCCGGATTATTTTTTTTTGCTTCACTTTCGACGGACGAATCAGCCGAAATGTTTTTCAGCCTGTTATTTTTTATAAGCAAATCTTTCAGTAAAAATTCAATTTGTGCATTAATACTTCGAAGGTCATCAGCAGCCCATTTTTCAAGTGAAGCATAAATATTCTCATCAATTCGTAATAAAAACTTTTTCTTCTCTGCCATAATAAATTAACTTTTACTCTTTTTGTGCTGGTCACCAATATAAATTACAAGCATAATCAACCACGGATATTTATCAATCAATTCGGTCTTTTTTACAATTTCAATATCAATGCGGAACTTAAAAGAAATTGCATAATTAAATGCAAGCAGTGTTTCGCCATTTTCGGATTGAATTTCTTTCTTTTGCCTAAAAGCAAAAGATTTCAGCAAAACCTTTTCTCCTTTTGGCAATTCAATTATTTCGGTGAGAGAAAAAACTTTGCCGGTATATTTTGCAACCGGTTGCTCATAATCTTTAGGTCTTATTTCAATTTCTGATTTCCAAAAACTTGGGAAATAAAACTCAAAACTGCAGGTTAAATTTCCTTCGGTAACAGCAGTCCTGCTAAAAAATTTCGGATAACTTAATGTTGAGAGCAATTCAGAATCGCATCTAAGTTCAAAAATTCTTTTAAAAAAAGAAAGCTGAACAACCTGAAGTTTTTCGTTTTGATATTCAGATAACTTTTTCATGTTATTGATAGAGCGTTCCTGTATTAATTACAGGCTGAGCTTGAACTTCAGAAACCAAAGCCACCATTAAATTGTTCACCATTGTTGCTTTTTTATCTTCATCAAGATTAACAATATGTTGCTCGCTCAAAGCCTTCAAAGCCATATCAACCATTCCGACAGCACCTTCAACAATTTTCTGTCTTGCTGCAACAACAGCCTGAGCTTGCTGGCGTCGAAGCATTGCCTGTGCAATTTCAGGTGCATAAGCGAGATGGCTGATTCGTGCTTCAAGGATTTCCATTCCAGCAATCTGCAATCTCATCTGAACTTGTTTCTTCAATTGTTCTGAAATTTCCTGTGTGTTTCCTCTTAATGAAGCTTCCGAATCATTTGAATCATATGCATATTCTGTTGCCAGTCCGCGGATTGCAGTTTCACTTTGAATCGCTACAAACTGCTCGTAGTTTTGAACGTCGAACAAAGCACAGGCAGAATCAACAACACGCCAAACAATTACTGCGGCAATTTCAATGGGATTTCCATGCAGATCATTCACTTTTATTTTTTCACTGTTAAAATTATGGATTCGAAGAGACACTTGTTTTTTCGTTGTAAAAGGATTTACCCACCAAAAACCCGAATCGCGGACAGTACCAAGGTATTTTCCGAATAAGACTAAAACACGGGAATCATTTGGTTGAACAACAATGAATCCGCCAAATGAAATAAAAATTAAAATTAACAATGGAATAAAAATCCAAAGAATACTATCATTGTTAGTCATAATTCCATTTCGTAATAAAAATGCGTCGGCAATTGATGCCACAATTACAATAAATAAAAACAGAAAGCCATTGTACTTTTTTGATGATTTTTCAATTATTGTTTCCATTTACAACTCTCCTTTAATTTTGCTATCACAATGATATCATGGTGATATCTAATTGTCAAGCAAAATTTTGAGCAATAAAAAATCAATTGATGTTTATTTCCACAAAATAAATAAATATCTTTCACTTGGAAATAAATCAGGAAAGTTAAGATGGAAGCGAAAAAATATACTTTACAGGAAGTTTTACGAAACAGTGCCGGCAAATATTCTTCAAAACTTGCAGTTTCAAGTATTGACCAGAACAGCTATACATATCAACAATTTGCAGCCAAAGTTCAAAGCATATCAGAGTTTCTTTTTCAAAACGGAATTGTTAAAGGTGACCGCGTTGCAATATTGAGCGAGAACCATCCCCATTGGGGAATTTCATATTTTGCAATAACTACAATGGGTGCGGTTGCTGTACCAATTATGACTGAATTTCATGAGTCGGAAGTTCATCATTGTCTTCGTCATTCCGAAAGCAAAGCAATATTTATATCGGCAAAACTTTACGATAAAATTGCCGAAGTAGAATTCGAGCATTTGAACACAATAATTCTGATTGATGATTTTTCGGTTATTCCAAACAACACAAAAAAAGATTTTTTGAAAGAAGTAATTTCAACCGGAAAAAAAGAGTTTGCCAAAATAAAAGCAGCCGCCATGAAATTTGCCGGCTTGGTTGATGAAGAAATAAAAGAAGATGATCTGGCGGCAATTTTATATACCTCCGGAACGACGGGACATTCGAAAGGAGTGATGCTTACTCACGGGAATATTGTTTATGATGCTTATGCCACAATAGTTCTTGTAAATATTAAAGAAGGAGACAGGATGCTTTCGATTTTGCCTTTGTATCATACTTATGAAGCTACACTCGGTTTGGTAACTCCGCTGATGGTGGGTGCAAGTGTTTATTATCTTGACAAACCCCCAACACCAGCAGTATTATTGCCCGCATTAAAAAAAATTCAGCCGACAATTATGCTTTCAGTTCCGCTGGTAATTGAAAAAATTTATCACGGAAAAATTTTGCATGAGATTAATAAAAAAGGAATTGTCCGCTCTCTTTATAAAGTGTCTTTTGTAAGGAAGAAAATAAATCAGGCGGCAGGGAAAAAACTTTATGAAACTTTTGGTGGAAAATTAAAAATGTTTTGTATCGGCGGAGCTGCATTATCCAAAGATGTGGAAATATTCCTGCGGGAAGCTAAATTTCCTTATTCAGTCGGATATGGACTTACAGAAACTTCTCCGCTTGTAACAGGAACGCCACCGGAAACAACAAGATTAAGTTCTGCCGGAATTACATTGGTCGGAATGCAGGTAAAAATTTTAAGTCCTGATTTTGAAACCGGTGAAGGCGAAGTACTCATAAAAGGTCCAAATGTGATGAAAGGATATTACAAAGATGAGGAAAAAACGAAGGCAGTATTTACGGATGACGGATGGTTCAGAAGCGGCGATTTGGGGTTAATAAAGGACGGATATTTGTACTTAAAAGGCAGATCGAAAAATGTTATTATTGGCACAAACGGAAAAAATATTTATCCCGAAGAAATTGAGTCACTAATTAATGAAAATGAATATGTGCTTGAATCATTGGTTGTAGAAAAAGACAAAAAATTAATTGCCAAAGTTCATTTTAATAATGACATCCTTGATGAAAAATATAATTTTCAAAAACTAAGCGATCCTGAAGCACGGGCAAAGAAAAACGAACTGATGAATGAACTCTTAAAATATGTTAATGAAAGAATATCAACTTTCAGCAGGTTAAATGGAATTATCGAGCAACAGGAACCATTTGAAAAGACTCCGACAAAAAAAATCAAAAGATATCTTTACACATGAAATGAACGTTAATAAAGCATCAAATATCGGAATTGCTGCAAACATTTTTCTCTTTCTTATTAAAGCGGTAATTGGAGTTTTGTCGAATTCAATTGCTGTTATTTCCGAAGCAGTAAATTCACTGACAGATATTTTTTCATCTGCAGCAATAAAATATTCTATTTATGTATCAAGCCAAAAACCTGATAAAGAACATCAGTTCGGGCATAATGCAGCCCAGCCGATAGCGGCATTTATTGTTGCGGTTTTTGCGTTTGTGGTTGGGTTCAAAATTATTGAGGAATCTGTTGGCAGAATCATTGACCCGCAAACAATAAAAAAGCAAACGCTTGTATATATAATTCTGACAGTTACAATTATTACTAAAATTCTTTTAAGCCGGTTTCAGGTTTCAGCAAGCAAAAAATACTCAAGCACAGCAATAAAAGCTGCTTCTGTAGACAGTTTGAACGATGTGCTTTCCTCTTCTATAGCATTAATCGGAGTTTTTTGTTCATCACTTGGGCTGCCGTTTCTTGATGGTTTTGCAGGAATTTTAGTTGCAATGTTCATCTTAAAAACAGGTTATGAACTTGCAAAAGAGAATATGGATTATTTAATGGGGAAGGCTGCTGACGAGCAATTGATTCTTGAAATTGCAGAGAAAGCATTGAAGATTAAGGGGGTTAAAGGTTTGAATGATCTTCGTTCGCATTATGTGGGAGATAAATTTCATATCGAGATTCACATCGAAGTTGATAAAAACTGCCCAACAGAAATTTCACATGATATCGGAAAAGATGTGCAATATGAAATTGAAAGTCTGGCACAAATTCAAAAAGTCTTTGTTCATATTGACCCGGTATAATTTCAATGTATAATGTAAAGTGTATAATGATAAATGACGGGTGTTTATCTGTCAATGCAGCCGTTTATTGAATAGGAATATCATAAACTTTGAGCGATATTTAGTAGCACAGAATACTATTCTGTGCTACTTGGAATTGTAAGACCTATTTTCTGACAAGGCAAGCCCTATCCCTACATAGGTTTTAATTTCTACTTCAGCAGTAACAATTTTTTCGTCTGAGTAAACGAACCACTTTGTAATTTATAGAAGTAAATTCCGCTGGTAAGATTGCTTCCATCGAATTTTACCTCATAATTTCCCGCAGGTTTGTTTTCATTCACCAAGGTTGCAACTTCATTTCCCAGAATATCATAAACTTTTAATGACACGTGAATGTCACTCTGAGCTTGTCGAAGAGTGACACCACCATTGTCATGGTTCGACAGGCTCACCATGACAGACGGAATTGAATATTGTATTGTCGTACTCGGATTGAAAGGATTCGGATAGTTCTGTTCCAAAGAAAATTTTTGTGGTTGAACATTTTCATCATTCACACCGGTTATTGAAGAAACTTTTTTCATAATCCAGTTTTCGGGATCAAAATAAAGCAGCAGTGGTTTTGCACTTAAAGTAATATCAAATTCTTGCTGTAACTGATTATTGAAAACAGTAATTAATGTGTCACCTTTTTCTGTTTTGATTTTTATCTGCACCGGCATTGTGAAGAAAGATGGTTTTTTATTTGCCTGCTGTTTTATGTTTAACTTCACTCCATAGGATTGATCTGAAGTTTGGGAGTATGACCAATCAACAGTATATGTCGGATATTTTTCACCGTAAATCCATTCCTGAAAAAAATAATCCAAATCTTTTCCGGAAACTTTTTCCGCTATCTGCTGAAAATCTTCTGTTGTAGCAACTCCATAAGCAAGTTCAGGATCTTCAAGATAAGTCCGCAAAATATTAAAGAACGTTTCCTTGCCTACAATTCCCCGTAACATGTGCAGAACAACAGCACCCTTTGCATAACTTCTGTTTCCGTCAAAAATCTGATTTACCGAACTGATATCCTGAACGTAAATTGAACCAAGCGCTTTAAAAGCTGAAGTCATTTCATTTTGTATTGAACTCTTGTAAGCTGAATATCCGTTAACTTCTTCTTTATAAACTGATTCGGAATAAGTGGCAAATCCTTCATTAAGCCAGATATGATGCCAGTCTTTGCATGTTATTTTATCACCAAACCACTGATGGGCAAGTTCATGTGAAATTACATCAGTAAAATATGCACCAATAGATGTACAGGTTTGATGTTCCATTCCGCCCGACCAGCCAAATTCAGCATGTCCGTATTTTTCATTTATAAAAGGATATAATCCATATTTATCAGAAAACACTTCAAGCATATTGATTGTTTTGTTTAACTCATTTATTCTGGTTGGAGTCAGCCTGTCGAAATAATTATAATTCAAAACTTCCATTGTATCGGCTTGATTATAGACAAAATAATTTTTGTAAAGTTTATAGTCTGTAATTGCAAGTGAAATCAAATAATTCGCAATTGGATAAACAGTTTTCCAATGATAAGTGTGTGTTCCATTAAGGTTGTCAGTTATGTTAATCAATTTTCCGTTTGATACCGGAGTCATTGATGTAACGGTTGTCAAAATAATGTCTGCTGAATCCGCCTTATCAGCAGGGTCATCTTTGCAGGGCCACCAGTCTTTTGCACCATACGGTTCACTGAACGACCAAATAACCGGATGACTGTTATATGTGGTAAACTCAAAACTTCCGAAACCATTTGACTGCGGAGTGCCGCTGTACATTACATCAACTGAAAACATTTTTCCTGTGTTATAAACTGAATCAAGAGTAATATTAATTTTATTTGAACCACGTGTGAATGAAACAGATTTGCCATTCATTCTTACATATTTCACTTGAAAATTATCCGCTAAATCCAAGAATATTTGTTGAAGTCCGTTAGTTGAACTTATTGCTGTCATTGTTACGGTTCCGGATACAAGCTGCGGAGAATAAGTGACGGATAAATTTAATTTATAATACTGAACATCATAAGAATTATCCCCTGGATATTTTACCTGAGATTGTTTGAACAGTTGGCTCTTGCTTAAATATTCAATTTTCATTTTTGAACAAAGGTTTTCTGATTCCTGTCCAAACGTTAAATTTATTGCTAAAAATAAAACTGCCATTGTTTTTAAAATCTGCATTTGATCCCCGGTTTTCGAATTAATTATTTTGAATTTATCTGCTTGAATGCAAAAGCATAGAGTTGAATTTGTTTTAACATTGCACCAAGTCCGTTTTTCCGTGTAACAGAAAGATGATTGTCAATGCCAATCTCTTTAAGAAAATCGGGTGGTGCAGAAAGAATTTCATCAGGCGAAAAACCCGAATAAGCCGAAATTAAAATTGCAATCAGTCCTTTTACAATCATTGCATCACTGTCGGCTTCCACAAGTATTTTACCATCCTCAAGTTTAGCATTCATCCACACCTGCGACTGGCAGCCTTCAATTTTGTACTTCTCTATTTTGAATTCTTCGGCAAGCGGGCTTAGTTCTTTTCCCAATTTTATTATGTAAGAATATCTTTCTTCCCAATTTTCAAAACTCTTAAAATCATCTATTATTGATTTATGTTTTTCATGAATAGTCATATTCAACTCAATATTTGTATTTCAACCATTTAATTATATCTGCCAAACTTGGTTTCTTGCCTGAGCGCAAAATTCCAACCCTGAAAATTTTCCCCGCCAATGGAAATATTATTAAGATTGTCAAAACATTTACAGCCATCGAGGCAAAAAGCTGCCAAACCGGAACATCGGTCAAAACAAATTTTCCGGGCATAACCATTAAAGTTGAAAAAGGGAGGAAGGATGCTATTTCAGCAATTTGATTATTTGGATTCCGCATCATTGAAAGAGCAATGAAAAACGGAATCATAATTAACATCATCACAGGCCACATTCCGGATTGTGCTTCCTGTGCAGTTTCAAAAACAGAACCTACTGTTGCAAACAATCCCAAAAATATTACCAACCCGAAGAAAAAGTTTATCAGAAAATAAATTAAATGACCATACGTAATATCAAAAGTAAATTCCGGCGGAAGAACAAACCATGTGGTTGAAATAATAGTTAGCACAGGCAGCAGCCAAACCATCATTTGCAAAGCTCCGGTGATTGAAGAGCCAAGAATTTTGCCCGCAAGCAATTCCTTGCTGTTTACAGAAGATAAAATCACCTCGACAATTTTACTGTTTTTTTCTTCCTGAACAGACTGCATGGTCATCGAGCCCATCATTAAAAGACTAATGTAAAGCAAAAACATAAACACGTAAGCAAGAATCAGATTTCCGTAGCCCTGTTCTTCAAATTCTTCTTTTTCCGAGACTTTAAACCCGGCAAAATCAACGCCCAGCCTTGCAAAATCGAGTTCATCGCGGGATAAGTTTCGTGTGCCAAAATACTGATCAATTAAAAATTTATTTATCGGTGTAGAAATTTTATCGGGAATGCTTCTGTTGTTAGGAGTTTTTGCAAAGTACCGAACCTTCTTATCCTTAAGTGCTGAGTTTGGAATAAAAATCACACCGTCAAGTTTTTCTTCCACGAGAAGAGGTTTTTTACTATTCACATATTCTTCGATATCGTTGGTCACGTTATATGTTATTTTATAAGAACCGCTTTTAACAAATTCTTCTGCTGATATATATTCTTTAACAGAATTAATCATTTCATCTGATTGAGTCACAATTTCAATTTGCGATCCATTGTCACCTTCGTAGCTAATAAGTAATGTCTGAATGCCGATAATTCCAAACATAAATACAGGGAGTAAAATTGTCATAATTATAAAACTTTTTGACATCAGTTTTTCCCGAAGTTCACGTTTAATAACTGCCAATGTTCTGTAATTAAACATTTGAAACCTCCTTTTTAATTTCGACATCTTCCTTTCCGGCAAGCTCCACAAATATTTCCTGAAGTGAGATATCATTCGAATCAAACTTTTTTACAATCACATTGTTTTGCAAAAGCAGGCGAAGAATATCTTGTGAAAAATGCTCTTCTTTAACTCTGATTCCAGTTGAATTTCCGAAATCAGAAATTTTTTCAACCATAGGGTTTGATGAAAGAAATGAAATATTTCCCTCATAGTTCAGAGTAATATTTTTTTGAGCATATTTTTTCTTTATATCAACAAGCGAACCGTTTAAGATGATTTTACCATGATCAATCATTGCAATGTGGTCACACATTTTTTCTGCAAATTCCATCAGGTGAGTTGAAAATATAATCACTTTGCCTTTTTGCTTTTCTTCCAGAATAACCTCTTTCAATAAGTTTGTGTTAATCGGATCCATTCCGGAAAAAGGCTCGTCAAGTATAATAAATTCGGGGTCGTGGAGAATGGTTGATATGAACTGAATTTTTTGCTGGTTTCCTTTTGACAAATCTTCAATCTTTGAATTTCTTCTGTCAAAGAGTTCAAACCTTTTCAAATATGCGTTTGCCTTCTTGTGAATTTCTCTTCCTGTTTTTCCTTTTAGTTCAGCGAAGTAAAGAATAGTATCGATCACTTTCATTCTTTTGTATAATCCGCGTTCTTCGGGCAAATAGCCGACTTTGTTTCGAAATTCCTGTCCGACTTTTGCACCGCGCAAAATAATTTCGCCTGAATCGGGAATAATAATATTCATCATCATTCTGATCGTGGTTGTTTTACCGGCGCCGTTCCTTCCTATAAGTCCAAATATTGAACCTTCAGGGACATAAAAAGAAGCATCGTCAACTGCCTTTAAGCTTCCAAATTTCTTTGAAAGATTTTTAACTTCTAATGCATTCATAATTCTCCGTAATTAAATTTTTAATTTTTTCCAAGTGGAAGTGTAAATTTGAAAGATGAGCCTTTTCCGTGTTCACTTTCAACCCAAATTTTACCGCCATTTTTCTCAACAAATTCTTTGCACAATATTAATCCAAGTCCTGTTCCTTTTTCACCATCGGTATTTTCATTTATAAATTTTTCATCAATCCTAAAAAGTTTGCTGATGTTTTCTTTTTTAATTCCAACACCATTGTCATTAACGCTTATCTCGATAAAACCATTCATTTTTTCTGAATGCAGTTTGATTGTTCCCGCCTGTCTTGTAAAATTAATTGCATTTGAAATGAGATTGCGGATAACGGTTTTAATCATATTTTGATCGGCATCTATTACAGCATCTATGTCAATTTCGTTTTGCAACGTTATGTTTTTCTGGTTTAACTTTAGTGTGAAAAGTCCGATTATATCTTCAGCTGTTTCAAAAACATTGAAATGTGCAAGTCCAAATTTGATTTCATCACGCTGAAGTTTTGCCCATTCAAGAAGATTTTCAAGCAGAGAATATAATTTTTGCGAACTGGAATAAATTAATCCCGAAGTTTCTTTAACGTTTTCAGAATTTGAATAGTAATTGTCAGAACTTAGAAGCCGGCTGAGTCCGAGAATAGCCGTAAAACTGTTTTTTAAGTCGTGAGAAATAATTGAAAAAAATCTGTCTTTGCTGAGATTTAGCTCTTTTAATTTCTGCTCTGATTTGGCAAGTTTTTTTGTCATCGAAATAAGATCACTTGCATATTTCTCAATAATATCAAGGTCTTCAGCAAACATTAACTTTCCGGAGTCAGACTTGTTTTCAATTATCTCATCGTCGTGAGTTTCAAGTTTTACTTCAATTTCATAGCCGGGATTATCGCGGTATTCATGAATTAAAAAGAAAAACAAATTTTGATCATTTTTTGCAATCAAAACTGAACGTACTTCCACGGGGACGATAACCCCATCCAGGGTTAATTGCTTGTTTACGAAATAGTCTCGATTTTCTTCCTGCTGTTTTTTGTACTCTTCAATAACTTCAGATTCCTTTAATTTATTTATTTCGGTTATCTTCTTCATTAAAAGTTCGTGATACGTGCATCCGTAAAACTCGCAGGCTTTTGCATTTGCATCCACAATTTTTCCATTTTCCGGATTAACCAAAAGTTTGACTGCGTTGCTTTTGGAAAATATTTTATCAAATCTTTTATAAATATCGATTATTATTAATTCATCTTCAATTTGTGGGAGGTTTCTGAAATCTCTCTTGATTAAATTCAATTCGTGAATGGACTGTTCTTTTCTCTGTTTGTCTGTCATTAATTTCCTGAATATTAATTAGTAATTGATTGACAAAAATATGATTTCTGACAGTTAAAAATAAATGTTTGTAGAGTAATTGCGAATAAAATTAAGTATTATATTTTTGTTAATAATGTTTCAATTAAAAAGGATATGCAATTATGGCGAATGTTATAAATTGGTTTGAAATACCCGTGGCAGATATTCAAAGAGCAACAAAGTTTTATTCCGATGTTATGGATTATGAATTTACCCAACAAGAAATGATGGGCTTTAAAATGGCTTTCTTTCCGATGGAAGGAGAAGGAATTGGAGGAAGTTTAATTCAAGGAGAAGGATATATTCCATCGATGACAGGAGCAGTAGTGTACTTAAATGGAGGTGAAGATTTATCGGTATATTTAAACCGGGTTGAAGCAGCAGGAGGAAAAATCGTTTTTCCGAAAACTAAAATATCCGATGAAATTGGCTACATGGCTTTCTTTATTGATAGCGAAGGAAATCGGGTTGCGTTCCATTCATTGAATTAGGGAGAAGTGATTTGGCATATTTCAGCAAAGACTTTATTAACTTTTTTGCAGAGCTAAAAAAGAATAATAATCGCGAATGGTTCTTGCAAAACAAGGAAAGGTATATTTATTCGGTTAAAATACCGTTTGAATTATTTGTGCAGGAAATTATTCACCGCATTCAGGAAGAGGATGATACAATTCAGATTACTGCAAAGGAGGCTTTGTTCAGGATTTACAGAGATGTAAGATTCAGCAAAGATAAATCGCCGTATAAAACTTTCGCTTCGGCAATTATTTCGCACAAGGGAAGAAAAGATTTGTACTTGCCCGGCTTTTATTTTGAATTTGATGATGCAGAAATCAGGATTTACAACGGGGCTTATTTTCTTGATAAGAACCAATTATATAAAGCAAGAAAAAGCATTCAGCAAAATTTATCAGAATTCAACAGCCTGATTTCAGAAAAGAATTTTAAAAGCAAATTCGGATTAACGCTAGGCGATAAAAACAAAATCATTCCAAAGGAATTTCAGGAGACATATAAAATTCAGCCGCTGATTGCCAACAAGGAGTTTTATTATCAGGCTAAATTGAAATCATCAAACATACTCAGTAAAAATCCTGTTGATAAAATGCTTGATTATTATTTAACCGCACGGGATATAAATTACTTTTTTATCGATGCAATAAATTCAAAATGATAATGAAAACAGAAATACCCGAATTAATACTTGATAAAAATATCGTGCTGAAAAATATCAGCATAATGAAAAACAAATCTGACAAAAGCGGAGTGATATTCCGCCCGCATTTCAAAACTCATCAGTCAGTGGAAATAGGAAAATGGTTTAGGCAATTGGGCGTAACAAAAATCACGGTTTCATCATTGAAAATGGCTGAGTATTTCGCTGCGGATAATTGGAATGATATCACAGTAGCATTCCCGGTGAATATCCGTGAGATTGATTTAATAAATCGGCTCGCAAAAAAGATAAAATTAAATTTGTTGGTTGAATCAATTGACTCAGTGAGATTTTTATCCGGGAATTTGAAAGCGAGTGTTTTTATTTATATTAAAATTGATGTTGGAGGAAATCGCACAGGAATGAAGTCGGATAATATTAATGAAATAACTTCTCTTGTCCGTGAAATCAAAAACAGCAAAAAACTTGTGCTTGAAGGTTTGCTTACTCACGCAGGACATACATATCACGCAAAAAACAAAACTGAGATTAAATCTATCTACAATGATTCTGTAATTAAACTCAACGCAATTAAAAATTCTATTGATAAAAATTTGCTTGTTTCTGTCGGTGATACTCCGGGCTGCTCAATTGTAAGCAATTTCTCAGACGTTAATGAAATTCGTCCCGGGAATTTTGTTTTTTATGATTACATGCAATACAAACTTGGGGTATGCAGTTTCAACCAAATAGCCACAGTGCTTGCTGTTCCGGTAGTTGCAAAACATTCTGACAGAAATGAAATTGTTGTTTATGGCGGTGCGGTTCATTTATCAAAAGATTTTATTGAAGAACGAAGCAGAAAAATTTATGGCGGGGTTGTTAAATTGTTTTCTGAAAGCTGGAGTAAGCCAATTAAGAACGCTTTCGTCAAATCGATATCGCAGGAACACGGAATTATTAAAATTCCCAAATCAGAGTTTGAGAAAGTAAAAATCGGCTCGTTAATCGGTATTGTTCCTATTCATTCATGCCTGACAGTCAGTCTTATGAAACAATATTTAACAACATATAATAAAAGAATCTTTGCAATGAATAACTTTTGATAATTCCCATCAGCGAATTATTTCATCAACATTAAAACCGTTATTTAATAGAAGCGATCTGTTTTTCTTCAACAATTCTTTGACCGAATTAATTGCAACCGCTTTTGTTATTCCGTATTTAATGTTTTCCGTCTCACCAATAAATATTTCACCCGAGTATTTAGCCTCAGACTGATATTGCTTTTCATTTTGAAGATCTTGCGGTTTCAAGAAAAAGAATTTTTCTGCCGGCACCCATGAAATAATTCCAACAAGTTCAAGATTTGGAAAACCATCTCGCAAAGCAAGAACAATTCCACCGCTTGAACCACGATTTACTGAAACATCAACAACAAAATTTTTTTTATTTTCTAGTTCGGGTTTGCTGACTATTCCCGATACAATTGATTTGTTGTGCAAAGGAAAACCAAAAACATAAACAAAATTTCCCCAGGTTAATTCATCCGAATTTCCCCACGAATAACGAAAGACAGATAAATCATTTGACAAAGGAATTTTGACATTGCCGGTTAATAGTGCAATATCAAGCTCTTTATTGAAAAGAATAATCTGCGTGTTGCCGCTTTCTGTAAACGAAGTGAAATTTGATTGGTCAACTTTGATTGAAATGCTTTCAATATAGTCGCTTTTGATTCCGCTTTCATAACTGAAATATGAAATCATTGTATCAGGAAAACTCAAGATATGGGCACATGTCAGAAGTAAAACCTTATTGCCACTTACAGAAATTATTGTCGCTGTGCCCGAAGCACTTTTATTAAATGTCGAAACAGATGTCTGATAATCTGTCAGCAGATTTGTGCTGATGTTCTCAAGTTTTATTTTTGAATTTGCAGGGAAAGAATATTTTTTATAGAAAGCAATTGAATTAACCAGCTTGATTGATTTTGAAATATCATCAAAAACATCTGAAGAACCATTAATAGGAAAGCCCACATCATACCTGCCGTCTCTGATGGTCTCAATTGTAGATTTATTAACGGTTGAACATGAAAACGATGCAACAGCTAAAATCACAATAAATATTTTTATTTGAATCGTAAAATTCATTTTTCCCTGTCAGGCTTTGGTTTAAAATAATTATATTCACTTAAGAAAAAAATTACTTTTGTTAAATATTGAATAAAAAAATGAAAATTGTTATAACGGATTCGGGTTTGGGTGGACTTTCGGTTTGTGCTGAAGTTGAATCAATAGCAAATAAAAAGAGATTAACTGAGCATTTGGATTTAATTTACTTTAATTCACTTCCGGATAATGGTTTTGGTTATAACAACATGAAAGACGATGAAGAGAAAGCAGAGGTTTTTAATTCCGCTTTGAACTCAATTGAATCAAAGTTTCATCCGGATAAAATTTTAATTGCATGCAATACACTTTCCGTTGTTTTTGATAAAACAAATTTTTCCAAAACCACACAAACCAAAGTGGTTGGCATAGTTAATTTCGGTGTAGAAATGATGCTTCAAAAATTAAGAAAAAACCCAAATGCCATGATATTATTGCTTGGAACTCCGACAACTATTAACTCCTTAACTTATCAAAATAAACTTATTGAAAACAACATCCCGAAAGAAAAAATAGTAGGACAATCCTGTTTTTTGCTTGAGACGAAAATTCAGGAAAATCCTTTTTCTGATGACGTGCTTGAATTGATTACAAAATATGCTGAAGAAGCAAAACAGAAAGCTGTCTGTAAATATGATAAGATTATTGTCTTATTAGCTTGCACACATTATGGCTATAGTTTAGAACTCTTTGATAAAGTTTTGCAAAAAATTTTTTGTTTACCGGTGATTTTATGTAATCCAAACGAAAGTATGGCAAAGTCTGTTTTCGAATTAACTCATGAAAATTATTCCCCGAATGATGTTTCAGTTGAATTATTTTCCCGTGCAAATATTTCCCCATTAGAAAAAGAAGGCATTGGCAAACTTATTAAACATGAAGCACCCAAAACTTATGATGCACTGATAAATCCAATTATTGACAAACAATTATTTCCTTTTGAAAAACATGAAAATTAATTTCAAGATATTGATATTGGTTTTGATTTTTAACAATGCGGTTTTTCCTCAGGTGAATTTGACTTCATCAAACCTCCCTATTTTTGTAATAAACACACATGGTCAAAATATTCCCGATGAACCAAAAATTACCGTCGATCTTGGAATTATTTATAACGGAGAAGGAGTAAGAAATAATATCACCGATCCGTTCAATCATTACAATGGGAAAATTCAAATTGAAATCCGGGGCTCATCTTCACAACTTTATCCAAAAAAATCTTATGCAGTTCAAACTGTTGATGCATTCGGCATTTCAATGAATACATCATTACTTGAATTGCCGAAAGAAAATGACTGGGTTTTTTATGGTCCATATGCCGATAAATCTTTAATCAGAAATATTGTTTCTTACAAACTTTTTAATGAAATGGGACATTATGCAAGCAGGTCAAAATTATTCGAGCTTGTAATTAACGGCGAATATAAAGGTGTTTATGTTTTGCTTGAAAAAATCAAAAGAGACAAAAACAGAGTTGATATTGCAAAATTAACTCCGCAGGATATTGAGGGAGATGAGCTGACAGGCGGATATATTGTAAAAATTGACAAAGTAAATGGTACTGAAACCGAGGGCTGGTATTCAGATTTTCCTCCGTACACAGATGCCTGGCAAAAAATTTTGTATCAGTATCATTATCCCGATGAAGATGAAATTACACTGGAACAAAAAAATTATATCATAAATAAAATCAATGAGTTTGAATCTGTAATGTATTCACCCACATTTAATGAACCTTTCGGCGGATATTATGATTTGATTGGATTAGATTCTTTTGCGGATGTTTTTCTAATTACAGAACTTTCACGAAATGTTGACGGATACAGATTAAGTGCATTTATGCATAAAGACAAGAATAGCAACGGCGGCAAATTAAAATGCGGTCCGATTTGGGATTATAATTTTACTTTTGGAAATGCAGATTATTACAGTGCGTGGAGTACTTCCGGCTGGCATCTTTACACTGAATTCAGAGATGACCCGTTTCAAATTCCTTTCTGGTGGAAGAAGCTCATGATGGATAAAATATTTACAAATCGTATTGCAAGAAGATGGGCAGATTTGAGACAAAACATTTTCAGCAATCAACATATTTTAGGAATGACAGATTCTCTTTCATCTCTGCTTGCCGAATCACAAGTGAGAAATTTTAACAAATGGAAAATTTTAGGCACATACGTTTGGCCTAATTATTTTATCGGCAACACGTTTGAATTGGAAATTAATTATCTGAAAAGTTGGGTAAATTATAGACTAAACTGGCTTGACAGTATCATCCCAAAAGATTTTTCTTATGTAAACTGGAAGGATAACGACGAATTTATTATCAACATTGAACCAAATAGTTCTGTTGACATTCTGGTTTCAGATTTTTATAAAGAAACTGTAAACGTTGATCACTTTACGGTTGTTGTTAATAATCCGGAAATAACTGCAAGCTTTATTAACAATGCAATTCATATTGAATCTGGTAATGCCGGAGAATTCGGAATAAAATTGGTTGGCTGGAAGGGAAACGAGAAAAGAGAATTATCACAGACATATAAAGTGCTGGTTGGTATTTCCGATGTTGATGATGGAAAAGTTCCGATTGATTTTTCTCTTTCTCAGAACTATCCGAATCCTTTTAATCCAAGCACGACGATAAGTTTTACAATTCCAAGTAGCACAGAATATTATTCTGTGCTACAAAATGTCACGCTAAAAGTTTATGATATTCTCGGACGTGAAGTTGCAACTTTAGTAGATGAGAATAAACCGGCGGGAGTGTATAATGTAAAATGTATAATGAATAATGTAAATTCCGCAATTTATTTTTATACCCTGAAGGCTGGCTCATTTTTTCAAACAAAAAAAATGATGTTAATAAAATGAAAAACAAACTATATCTAATAATTCTTTCCTCAATCCTTTTTGTGGGCTGGGGAAAAACCGGGCACAAAATTATAAATCAAAAATCAATTGAGTCTTTCCCAAATGAGATTTTTTTCCTTACGGCTTGGAGCAATGTTTTAATAGATCACGCTTCTGATGCTGATAACAGAAAAAGCAGCGACCCAACAGAATCACCGAAACATTATATAGACATTGATGAATATTCTGAGTTTGTTTCAACCGGAAAAATAATAGAAGATTACGATTCGTTGGTTGCAAAATATGGAGAAGAAAAAATAATTGACAGGGGATTGCTGCCATGGGCAATAATATCAACCTGCGAAACATTAAAAGCAGCATTCGAAAATAAAGATTGGGATAAAGCAATGTTGCTCGCCGCAGATTTAGGACATTATGTTGCTGATGCACATATGCCACTGCATATTACAACCAATTATAATGGACAATTGACAAATCAGTCGGGTGTTCATTCAAGATACGAAAGCACGATGATTGGAAATTATTCATCGCAGATTATTTACTCAGGAATTCAATCTGAATATATTTCAGATATACCAAATTATGTTTTCGATTTTATCTATTACAATTACAGATTCGTTGATTCAGTTCTGATTGCTGACAAAGAATCGAAAGCTATTGCATCAGGAAGTTACAACAGCACGTACTATGAGAATTTATGGAAGAAGACAAAGGGTTTTACGACAAAACTGTTTTCAAATGCATCTTACAGGCTTTCAGGTTTAATTTATACATGTTGGGTTAATGCCGGAAGCCCGACTATTGTTGGGATCGAGGAAGAATTTAAAGAGCTAAATTCATTTGAGCTTTTCCAGAATTATCCCAATCCTTTTAATCCGAGCACGACGATCAAATATTCAGTACCGTCAAACGTTAAACGTGAAATGTCAAACGTGAAAATAATTGTTTGCGATATTTTGGGAAATGAGGTAGCAACTTTAGTAGATGAGAACAAACCGGCGGGATATTTCGAAATTAAGTTTAATGTAGAACAAACTTCCAGCTTGTCAAGTGGTATATATTTCTACACATTGAAAGTTGGTTCATTTTCAGAAACGAAAAAGATGATATTGATGAAATAAAATATCAAACTGGATTTATAAAAATCAGAGAATATTTTCTTGATGAATCGAATCTATACAAAAAATTCTATTTTCAAAGCAGAATATTTTTAATAAGTTGGATGTGTATAAAAAATAACTTTAATATTTATGGAGAAAAAATGTCAGTTGTAATTACAGAAGAATGCATTTCATGTAATGCTTGCGAAACAGAATGCCCAAACACAGCAATATATTCTACCGGTGCAAATTGGTTTTTAGGCGGAGTGGAACACGAACCACTTTCAAATGATTTTACTTATGTTGTTGCAGATAAGTGCACAGAATGTGTCGGTTTTTATGATGAACCACAATGTATTGCTGCTTGTCCAACAGAAGCAATTATCAAAGACCCAAATCACGTTGAAAGTCAGGAAGAGTTAGAGGCAAAGAAAGCCAAACTTGATGAAGTAGGAAGAGATTAATTATTAAGTCCCGCCACTAAGGCGGGATTTTTTTTGATTTTATTGGTGTTGATTTAGAACCAAAACTTAAATTTAATTTGTTAAATTTCGAACAAAGAAATTTACTAAATCGATGGATGCAATTAATATACTATTTGGAATATCATTACTATATTCACTAGCGGCAAATTTTTCGGCAGCCCGCAAAGGATTCAAAGAAAAATTATCAAAGGCGGTTTATAAGCCTAAGACATATTTACAACGAATTCCGCCCAATATCTCTGCGTTAATTCTTGTTTTGCAGGTTATTGGAATTTTCAATATCGGTATAATCACGTCATTTGATTATACTAATTTTATAACACTCAGGTTAATCGGGCTTTTGGGGTACATTCTTTTTTCATTTCTTCAAGTTAAGTCTTTCAAAACCCTTGGTAAAAACTATTCCCAGGATATCGTGATTCTTCAAAATCATGTGCTTGTAACAAATCAAATTTACAAAAAGGTAAGGCATCCGCAATATTTATTTCAGATGCTCAGCGATATTTTTGCCGGAATAGTATTGTTCAGTTACCCTGTTTTATTTTTTTCGGTTTTGATTGAACTCCCACTTTTTGTTCTGAGAGCAAGACGAGAGGAAGAGATGTTAGAGAACCATTTTAAGCGTGAGTTTGCAGAATATAAATCAAGAAGCGGTTTTATGCTTCCTTTTATTGGGTAAAAAATGAAAAAATATTTTTTGGTTTTTTTTGCAATGTTTTTTAATGGTTTGATTTGTAGCCAGTCAACTCAATTAAATGTTGTCTACAATAATAAAGATTTTTATATATCGGCAGTATTGCGGCATGACAATCTATATTTTTCTGTGCATGAGTTTTTTCAAGTAATCAATAAAGATATCAGCTTCGACAAAAGAACAAAAAAAGTTGAAGTAACAATTGGAACAAACCGATTAAGAATCACAAGCAAAAACAGTTTTGTCAATATTTACAGTAACGACAAAAAAATCAAGACTTATCAGCTTCCGGTTTCAACACTTATATTAAATGATAAAATTTTTATTCCGGCGGTATTTTCAGAAAACTTTCTGTCTGATTTTTTAAATACAAAAGTGGATTTTAATTCAGAAGAAAATATGCTGGTAATTAAAGATCTTGTTTCCGATGAAACTCCTGCAGATGGGATTCTTGAACAAGAAAAGCCGGTTATTTCTGAATCAACGAAAAGCGAGAAAAAAAAGTTTGATATTGAAAAAATTGAAATTGATGAAAAAGCAAACGGGACTTTAATCAGGCTTAAATGCAATCGAAAAATTGAATCCTTTAAAACCTCTGCACAAAAAAACAAATTATTTTTGTTTCTTAATAACATTACAGTATCTCCGGAAATAGATTCGGATAATGTGAGAGGACAGGTAAAAAAAATAGAAATAAAGAATTTGGGAAGGAACACTCAAATAGAATTTTCTTTTGATGAATCAATTTCTCTTTCGGATTCACTGCAGGATTCAATGAAAGATTTTGACAGCAATGATATTTTAATTACAATTTTCAAACCTCAAAATATTTCCGATGACACAAACACAAAAATCAAAGATTGGCTCTTTGATACTGTAGTAATTGATCCGGGGCATGGCGGAAAAGATCCCGGTGCAATTGGAATAACAGGCGTAAGAGAGAAAGACATTAATTTGGCAATTGCCCTAAAATTGGGAGGGATAATTAAAAAAAATCTTCCCAATATCAAAGTTGTATATACAAGAAGCACAGATAAGTTTGTAGAACTTTATAAGCGGGGAAAAATTGCAAATGAAAATAATGGAAAACTTTTTATTTCGATTCACTGCAACTCACTTGGCAGAAGGAAATCAGATTCGCGGGGCTTTGAAGTTTATTTGCTTCGACCCGGTAAAACCAAAAGAGCAATTGAGATCGCTGAATTTGAAAACAGTGTAATTAAATATGAGGATGATCCGACGCATTATAAAGAATTAACGGACGAAAATTTTATTCTTGTATCTATGGCTCATTCATCATTTATGCGTTATTCGGAAAAGTTTAGTGAAATACTTCACGGTGGGTGGAATAAATATGTTGGCATTCCATCGAGAGGTGTAAAACAAGCAGGATTTTATGTGCTTGTTGGCGCATCAATGCCGGGAGTCTTAATTGAAACTGGGTTTTTGTCAAATAAATCCGATGAAGCATTTTTGAAAAGTAAAAAAGGGCAATTAAATATTGCCAATTCTATTTTTCAAGCCATCAAGAAGTACAAGAAATATTATGATGAAGAATTAAAAAAATAAATAACTTCGTTTTGTATATTTGCACACTTAAATTTTACTTTACAAGAAAGGTAGTTTTATGACTAATGCTCAAAAATGGGTTTTAATTATTTTTGTGATTTTTATAGGATTACTTGCTGTTGGAAGATTAACCAAGAATTCAGGAGAAGATGTAACCGAAAATTCTTATATGGGAAACGGACAACAACAGGAAGAATTGGACGGAATGGCGTTAATTCAAAAAGCTGGATGCACATCGTGCCATGGTAGTGCCCTTAAAGGAACTTCGCTTGCACCATCACTATTTGCAGCAAAAGAATATTGGAGCCGCGATAAATTAATTAATTATCTTCGCAACCCATCTTCCTATAGTGGCGACAGCCGGTTTGAAAAATATAAGGAAATCTATAGAACAATAATGCCTGCATTTAATAACATTGATGTTAAACAGCTTGGTATTATTGCAGATTATTTACTTCAATTGGAGAAGGAATAAATGCTTTTTATTCTCACACTTTGATTCTGGAGTGTGAGAAATTTATAAACGGTTTCAAGCCAGAAACAATAACCAAGCAATGAATGAGCCTGTTCTAAAAAGATGTTTTTGCAAACCGAATACAAAATTGAATGATATAGTACCTTTTTAGATTCGGCTCATGAATACTCACCTTACAATTTGCGTGCAATAACAACCACTTTTTTCATTGTTGAAATTGTTTTATTCCTAAAATCTGAAGCTTCCACGAGAACGATATACATCCCGATGTTTAATAATCTTCCTTCACTATCTCTGCCGTCGAATACAATTTTTGCTTGAAAAGACACTGGAATATTATCTGCAATAGTTCTTCGGAGTCTGCCTTTATCGTCAAAAATTCTTACTCTTAATTGAGAAACACTGGATGCTAAATTTATTGTAATGATTGCAAAATCCTCAAATCCATCGTTATCGGGAGAAAATGGATTTGGTGCAATTGTGATTTTTTTACTGTTGCTTTCAGGATTAGTAAGTATTGAATTTTGTCTGGCAGGAGTAGCGCCTTCCTCAGCCACACAACTGCTCCAGTTATTCTTATCGCTTGTACTGATTTTGGGATTTATCCTCTCCAATGAAATATTTTTTGTCGATTGGAAACTTTCATTGTGCCATTTTGAAGAGTAGTGAACAGAGTCGATTACATTCCCCCAAAAATCTTTTACGAAAATCAGTTTGCTTTCGTTTGAAAGGGTAAACATCTTTTTCTGAATAAATATTTTTGAAGAATCAATGTAATCGTAATAATTAAAAATCAATGAATCAGAAGAGATGGCAAAATATTCACCGGCAGGAATAAAATTATTTATTTCCGATAGATCAACACTTAAATGCGTTTCATCTTCAAGTGACCAGCCGCCAATATTTATCGCAGTATCACTTACATTAAACAATTCAATGAATTCAGAATTATTAATAGCCGGATCAAACATAATTTCATTGATAATAATTGAAGATGGTTGACTTTGGGTTATTTGCATGATAGAGTTTTCACTGCCAAGCGAATTCCCGTTTTCACTTAGTGAATAATGCATCAATTCTGTATTGTCTGTCAACAAAGCGTTAATATTTCTTTCAATCGATTTCCCCTTTTTTATAGTAATAGTCTTTGTGTAGCTGAGGCTGTCCACAAGATTTCCATTTCCGTCGAAAAGAATGATCCCATCTTCAACGCTGCCAAGATTACCAAAGTCTGCCCGAAGTTTTTTTGTGTTTGAATTTAACAAAGTTGTATCCGGTGAAACGAGAAAGTACTCGTTGGAATTGATTAAATGATTTGTGCCCGTAAGCATTGAAATTTTTGGTGTTGGCAATAGATCACCGATTTTCCAATTGCCAATATCAATGATTTTATCTGAGGTGTTAAAAAGTTCAATCCACTCAACTTCATTTGAATTTGGATAAGGATAAAATTCTGATACAACAACAGATTTTGAATTAGCTGATGGATAAATCAAAATTGATTTGAAATTATTTGACGTATCTTCATCTGCATTGAATAAACACCTCACATTTATTGCAGCATTGCTTTGAATATTTATTGGCAAAGAATTAATAGTAATTGAATCCCCTGATTTTAATTCATTAATTTCAAACGAGTGAAAAATCCGTTTGTTTTTTTCGTGTATTAATTCAAAAGCCACATTGGTATTTTCTGCAACAAACTTCCCGATGTTAAAAATCTTTGTGCTCACGATAAAATCTTCGTCAGCTTTAGGAAATTGTGGATAGGTATTTACAGTAGATAAAGAAAGGTCGTAATTCTTTATGGAGGCACTGTTAATTTTTCCAGGAGTGCTTAATTCTTCATCATTAGAAGAAATCCAATTTGTGCTGTCATTTGAATCGGCTCCGAAAGATATTCTTTCCAAGGAATGCCCGTCAGTTCCGCCCCAATGGAAATCATAGAGGACCGAATCAATTATCGAGTTGTAATAATCGTAAAGCACGATGCCGTCATAATCATTATTTAAATTGGCAAATTTAGAAATGACTGCTTTTGAGTCGATTTTATTGTGATAAGAAAATATAGAAGAGTCTTTGGCAATAACCAAATAGTTATTTGATGGCAAAATTAAATTATACGTTACCAATTCATTTTTAATTGGAGAACTTAAAATATCAGAAACGGAAAAAGACTTTAAGTTAATATCGCAGGATAATGAGTTGTAAATCTCAAACCATTCAGGCTCTCCATTAATCGGTGAAAACATTATTTCATTTACCAGAATTGATTTGTTACTAAATGCAGGGAATAGTTCAACGCTGATTTTATCGTTGGAGTTGTTTTCGTCGAGCAAAGATTCAATTGCGAATAGATATGAATGTGTGTTTCCATCCATTGTCTTTTTATAACTCGGCAAGTACTCTATTGAATCACCGGGATTAATTGTTAACAGAACACTTTCTTCCAAGTTGTTTATTTGAGAAGAATCTTGCTGATTAATTTCATACAGAAAAACTTTTAGCTGAATAGGCAGTTTTCCAACATTTGAAACAACTGAACTGAAATTGAATTCTGAACCAACAAAAGGTTTCTCAGGAATCACTCTCATTTTTTTAATCTCAGCATCGTAATTGCGTTTTGAAACTGAGTTTTTCTTTCCAGGAGTTGCTTTTAATTCATCAATGCAACTTCCCCAGTTTTTAATGTTATTTGAGGTTGCATCAACATCAATTCTTTCTAATGATTTTCCTGAATTTCCGCCCCAACTTGAAAAGTAGTAAACCGAATCAATTATGCGATTCAAAGAATCAAGCAGAATAATTTTATCGGAAGAATTATTCAGAGAAGGAAAGTTGGATATTATTACTTTATCAATATCATAATTGAAAAGAAGTGAGCTGTCTTTGGAAACGACATAAAATTCGTTTGGCTCAATAATAATCGTGTTAATAACAACTTTGCTTTTCATCGAATTGTCAGCTATCTGATAGCCCTTCAGATTAATTTCTTTCTGACTTCGGTTAAATATTTCAATCCATTCCGGCTGTTGATTAGCTGGAGAATACATTATTTCATTGATAACCAAATCGTTTCTAACCTCATTAATTTTAACAACATTAATTGAACCAAAAATGAAATTGTTTTCACTGTACTCATGTTGGTCTACAGCAACTTCAAAAATCAAATTGTTTTTACCAGTCGAATAATTGGAAATATCAATCTTAATTATTACGCTGTCACCAGCGTTCAATTCCTTATTCGGCATAAAACTGAAATGCTCAATCAATTCGCTAACATCAATTTTGTTGTTTCCGTCGCTGTCGGAATAAATGTTTATATAAAAGCCCGTAATTGTTTGTAAACCAATATTAACAATTTTCAGGTCTAATGGAATCGTTCTTCCATATTCGTAGTATGGTTGAAAATCTGAAACATTTTTTATAATCAAATCTTTACTGTGCAGAGATATTGAATTTTCTTTGCCGGGAGTTGCTCTGTAAATTGATTGGGAAGATTTCCAGTTTGATGAATCATTTGTCGGTAAATCTGAATTAATTCGTTCAAGAGAAACTCCGTTTAATCTACCCCAACTTGATTTGTAAGAAATGCTGTCAATTATATTTCCATAAAAATCACGAACTACAATATCATCACCGGTGTTGTTCAGGGTTGGTAAATTCAGTACGATATAATTATTAACAGAATCATAATAGCTTGTTATAGTTGCATCATGAGTTAATATCAAAAAGTCTCCGGCCGCCAATTGATATGGGATATTAGTGATAACAGTCTGCGTGGTTTTATCAAGAATTTTCCAACCCGAAATATCAATTACTGATTTACTTCTGTTATAAAGTTCAACCCATTCCGGTTCATCGTTTTGTGGCGAATACATTAACTCATTAATAACAAGGTCATTAAATTTTGCTGCGGGAGGATGTACAGTAATACTAAATAAAATGACATTATCCGATGAGTCTTCATCAGTCTCTGCAAATGCAATTATTTCCATAGAATATTTTTTACTTTGATTAGCTGTAAATTCAAGCGTAACTATTGCAGAATCTTTGGGAGATAAGTCTATGATTAACGTTGAATCAATTATCTCACTTTGTGTGAAGACTGAATCATTATTTAAATCATCATAAAGTTTTACTTCAATATTGTTTTGAGAAAATTTCCCCGTGTTTTTTATTGTTGCTTTAATTTCAATTGTTTCAAATTGTTTAGGATTGGTTGGAATAACGTTAACAGATGTAATTGAAATATTATTCTGAACCGGAAAAACAGAATTGACTTTTCCCGGAGTTCCGTTAAGGTTAATGCTGTTCTTCCAGTTTGAAGAACTGTTATCTTTTGAGAAATTTATTTTCTCATCTGAGATACCAGTCGAATTATTTGCTGAATACGTGTAGACATCAAGAGTGTCATTTTGAGTATCAAGAAGGTAAATAGTTCTGTCAGATGTGTTTGCAAGTCCGGAAGCACCAAAAGCATTATTGTTAATCTTAAAAATAATTGCCTCTGTTGGTATTATTGAATTATAAATTCCCGAAGTAAAATCATAATCACCCTCAAGAATAATTGCAAAGGTTTGAGGAAGCAAAACACTTTTTGCAAGAGGAACAATAATATCGGGCGAGGAAGTTGAATAAATTATTTTATAGTTGCTTAAATCAATCGAATCTGTCTGGGACAAATTAAACACTTCAATAAACTCATTATTGCTACCCTGAGAGTAAAACATAATTTCAGAAAATGTAAGTAATGAATCTGCCTGACAGAATAACCGGAATGAATACAAGAAAAAGAAAAGGAAAAATTTTCTTTTGCCCATGATATCAACCCTATTTATTTATAAATGTTTATTTGGTGAATAGTATTTTCGAAATACATTTATACAACAAATAAAACTCAACTTTTTTCTCCGACAAATCTAATCACAGAAGCTTCTCCGGAATGATGAGCCCCTTCATTCAGAAAAATAATTTCTTTTAAAAAACTTAAAAATGACAACTCAACAAATCCCGTTGCGATATCCTCTAAAGAGTATAATAAATCTAAATGCTTTGGTCCGCCGGAAGAATATTTTAATTGACTTTTTTCAAATACTTCAAGAATTACTTTACCGCCAGGTTTTAAACAACCAACGATATTTTCAAACAGTTTTATTTTGGATTCATCAGGAACATGAAGAAAAATGAGGGCAGCTAAATCATAATGATTTTTCTTTGGTTGAAAATTTAAAACGTCATCTACTATATAGTTGATTGAAACATTATTTTGCAAGGCAAGTTGTTCGGCTTTTGTTTTTCCGGAAATGCTAAAATCAACAGCATCAACTTCCCAACCGAGTTTAGCAGCAAAAACAGCGTTTCGTCCCTCACCTTCGCCAAAACTTATAAGGTTGCCTGCCGGTAATTTTTCGATTTCGCTTTTTAGAAATTCATTTGGTGTAATCCCATAAACAAATTCATCGGATGAAAATTTTTTGTCCCAATTTTCTTTCATATTATTTTTTCGTTTGAATATTAAAGGTTATTTTTAAAAAAAAGATATCAGGAAAATAATAATGAAATACTTAAAAGTTCACAATAGTGATGAAAAAATACCATGCGGGAAGTTGGTGTGTGTTGGCAGAAATTATGCTGCACATGCACGCGAATTGGGTAATGAAGTTCCATCGTTTCCGATTTTGTTTTTGAAAACCTCTACCTGCATTATTTATTCAGGAGAAAATATTATTCATCCCAAGAACTCTAATGAACTTCATCACGAGGTTGAACTTGTACTACTAATATCAAAAGATGTTAAAAATGCTAATGATGAACAGGCAGAAGAGGCGATTGGAGGCTATGCTGTTGGGCTTGATATGACTTTGCGGGATCTTCAAAATCAATTCCGAAAAGAAGGTAATCCCTGGACATTAGCGAAAGTGTTTGATACTTCTGCTGTGCTGAGTGAAATTGTTTTGAAGAAAGATTACATGCTCAAAGGAAACGAGCGGATTTTTCTTTCTGTAAATCAAAAAGAAAGACAAAATTCAACACTTGATAAAATGTTGTTTTCACCTGTTGAGTTAGTAAAATACATATCTTCAAAAATGACACTTGAAACCGGTGATTTGATTTTTACAGGAACTCCGGAAGGTGTAGGAAAAGTTATCCCGGGTGATGAATTGAAAGGCGGTATTGCGGGAATAGGCACAATAACTTCAAAAATAGTTTCTTGATTTCTCGTATTATTAATACGGTTAAAATGAAAAATCTTCTTAAAGCACTAATCGCAATATTCTTGTTTATTAATACGGAAGCAGCAAATGTTTCCAGCTATTTATTGGTTGTTCAGTCAAACAGTAAAAACATTTCATTGATTGAAAGTCAAAATATTCCAATTCTTTATCAAGGAAAAAGTTCATTGATCGTAATTTCTGATGAGACTTCTATAAAAATATTGGAAGAGACAAGTGTATATTTTCAGAAAATCGAAAAACATATTGAGAATGAAAATTATTTTTTGATTACAAAAAAAAAGGGCTTTGATTTAGCAAGCTATTCATCAATTGCAAACACAATTTATTTTGATAATGATTTTGCAATTGCAAAAAACATTTCAAGCAAAGAACTGGCAAAAATCGGGTTCAAATCTGCTCCTCTTAAAACAATTACATTAAAACTGTCGGACTTAAAACCAGTGTTTTCCAAAGTGAGTTCAGCAAAACTTGACTCGATCGTAAATTTGAATATTTCAAAAATAAATTCCGATTCAGTAAAATATTTTGTTCAGAAACTGCAGGGTTTCAAAACACGATTTATGTTAGCCAATAATAGAAAAGAGGTGGCTAAATGGATACAAAATCAATTTCAGAGATTTGGTTTTGATAATGCAAGTCTTGATTCTTTTTACGTTATGAATACCTGGCAGTATAATGTGATTGCACAAATATCAGCAGAAAAAACATCCGATAAATATTTTGTGGTTGGTGCGCATCATGATTGTATTTCAACAAACAACCCGCTGGTATTTACTCCTGGAGCTGATGATAACGCAAGCGGAGTAGCAGCAGTCCTTGAGATTGCAAGAGTATTGAAAGAAACCCAATTCAAGCCGGAAGCAAATATATTGTTTATGACATTTGCCGGTGAAGAATATGGCCTTTTTGGAAGTGAAGATTTTGCCTCAAAAGTTGCGATGCAAAAACTGAATATTGAATTAATGATCAATCATGATATGATTTCAACATCATCAAAGTCGGTTTTTAATAGTTCTGTGAATATTAATTATTATTCCGGTAGCGAACAGTATGCTGAATTGGCATTAAGTTGTATTAACAAATACACTACGTTGAATTCAAACAAAGGGGATTTAAACGCATCATATTCAGATAGTTATTCATTTTGGAGTAATGGATTCAAAGCTATTTACTTTGAAGAATCTGAATTTTCTTCTGTCTATCATTCAGATGAAGATGTGATTGATTATTGCAATGTTCCGTATTGTACTGAAGTTGTAAAATCTTCATGTGCGACTCTTTTAAATGCTTTGTCTGTGCCTGCAGCTATTAATGATTTTGATATTTATGATGTTGAGAATGGCACAGCTGTTAATTTGATATGGGGAAACAACCACGAAACTGATTTTTCACATTTTAAAATTTATCTCGGTACTTCAAGCGGAATATATGATAATAGTTTTGTTACCAAAGCCAACAATTTTTCGTTGACCAATTTATCCGCTGGAAAAAAATATTTTATCGGATTGTCTGTGTTTGATTTGGATGGCAACGAGAGTATCATAAGTGAAAAAAGTTTTACTCCGGTTAATTTTACATTTAACAAAGGAATACTTATTGTTGATGAAACTTATGACGGAAACGGAAATATTGGTAAACCTAATGATGAAACTGTTGACAATTTTTACAAAAACGTTTTAAGAAAGTTTAATCAGTCAAATTATGATATCATTGAGAGAGGTGGAATTTCAGTGGTTGATTTCGCTAATTATTCTACTGTCATTTGGCATGGAGATGATTTCGTTAATTTGTCTGCACCACTTTCTGCACAAAATGATTTGAAAAGATTTTTGCTTTCAGGTGGAAAATTTATTTATTCCGGCTACACGCCTTCCAAAGCGTTTGCAGCAAATTTTAAATATCCAGCTGTTTATGAGTCGGGAACTTTTATGTATGATATTCTAAAAATCAGCAAAGCAGAAAAGCATACAGGATCGAAATTTGCCGGAGCAATCAGCACAATGAATAATTATCCGACAATGCATGCTGATTCCAATAAAGTTTCTTCCGACTTTAATTATCATATGTCAAACATAGAAGCAATTTATCCTTCAATTGAATCGAATGCAATTTTTCTGTTTGACACAAAATATGATACATCGACAGTAATGGGAAGCATGTTGAACAAACCTGTGGGAATCGAATATCTTGGCAATGATTATAAATTGGTGCTGCTGAGTTTTCCGTTATATTTTATGAATGAAAATGAGGTGGAATTATTCCTTACGAAAATCCTTGCAAACCACTTTGATGAAGTGACTGAAATTGGTGAGACAAAAATAAATATTCCCTCAAAGTTTTCTTTGATGCAGAATTACCCAAACCCATTTAATCCATATACTACAATTGAATTTTCGATACCCAACGAAAACAAGTCAGCAAATGTGGAATTGAAAGTCTTTGATGCTTTAGGCAGAGAAATATCTGTGCTTATTGACGAGCAAAAATCACCCGGGAATTACAAAGTGGTTTTTGATGGCAACAAATTAGCAAGCGGCTTTTATTATTATAGATTAAAAACCGATGATTTTACAGAGATAAAAAAAATGGTTTTGCTTAAATAATTAAGTCACCTTACGCAAAGTTTACAATAATGTCATTCTGAACCTGCCTGTCGGCAGACAGGCTTGTTTCAGAATTTTCTTTGGTAAAGTTTTGCAGATGCTGAAATAAAACTTGCCTGACGGCAGTCAGGTTCAGCATGACAAATGCGTAAGGTGATCAATTAATTTATTTACCAAGAAAAAGTTTTATTGAATAAAACATCAAAAAAACCGCAAATGCTTTTTTTATAATATGTTCCGGGAGGGAAACTGCAAACTTTGATGATAAATAGCTGCCAATGACAAATGTAATTATCATTAATCCTGCAGCTTTTAAATTTACATATCCTGCATTATAATAATTTAACAACGCCAGCAACCCAACCGGTGGAAGAAGTAATCCAAGCGATGTCCCCTGTGCCTGCTTTTGTGAATAGTCAAGAATATAAACCAATGCAGGAATAATGATAATGCCGCCACCTATTCCCAAAATTCCGCTGGCAAGTCCGGCAGCCAAGCCAATTGCTAAAAGTATGAGAGTTTCTTGCATAATAAGATCTGTTTTTGTAATTGAATTATTTTTTGATGAAAATTATAATTATTTTCACAACAAATTTATAAATAATATTGATAGATATGACAATAATTCTCTGGATTGGCTTTTTATTTTTAATTCTGTTTTTGCTTTTTCTTGATTTGGGTGTTTTCAACAAAACAGATCACGTAATCAAGACAAAGGAAGCGTTGTTGTGGACAATATTTTGGATTTTCCTTTCACTGCTTTTCAATGTGTTCATTTACTTTGCATATGAAAATCATTTGTTCGGCATTGGCAAAGAACTCGGACATTTAATGTCAGGTGAAGAAGCCGCATTAAAATATTTCACAGGCTATGTAATCGAAAAGTCATTAAGCCTTGATAATATTTTTGTTATTGTTATGATATTTTCCTATTTCCATATTCCGACAATTTATCAGCACAGAGTTTTATTTTGGGGCATTGTCGGAGCTCTGCTGATGCGCGGTGCAATGATTTTTGCAGGCGTTGCTTTGATTGAAAAATTCGAATGGATGATTTTTGTTTTCGGAGGATTGCTGATTATTACTGCACTTAAAATGCTGTTTTCAAAAGAAGAAAAAGTCGAACCGAATAAAAATATTCTCGTGCGTTTCGTTAAGAAATTCTATCGGGTTTCAGATCATTATGACGGTCACAAATTTTTTACAAAGATAAATGGTGCCACTGCAACCACGCCTTTGTTTATTGCTTTGGTGGTAATTGAAAGTTCTGATGTTTTATTTGCAATTGATTCGATTCCGGCAATATTTGCTGTTACTACTGATCCGTTCATAGTTTTTACATCAAATGTTTTTGCCATACTTGGGCTGCGAGCACTTTACTTTGCGTTAGCTGCAATGATTGAAAAATTTATCTATCTGAAGATCAGTATAGTTTTTGTGTTGATATATGTTGGTATAAAAATGATTTTATCGCATAGTTATCCAATCCCTACGGGATTTTCGCTTGCCGTAATTTTATTGATTTTATTGCTCGGAATAACCGCATCTTTAATTAAAAGCAGAGTGAAAAAACATTAGCACATCAACTTTTTGAACTTGGTTATGAAAAAATTATTGCTAATCTCTTTTGCCATAATTGCAACAATTTTATATGCTCGTTTTTTTCCTGATTCGATTAAAAGTATTTCAGACGAAAGATTTCAATATTTTATTGCTGATCTCAAAAAAGATAAAGTTGAATTCTTTTTAAGGGATAAAAACGGAGAGTACTTTAACAAATTTTTGCTATTGAATAAGGTTCTCAGAGCAAGAAATAAAGAATTAACTTTTGCGACAAATGCCGGCATGTTTATGACAAACTATTTGCCACTGGGATTATATATTGAAAACAAAAAAATTATAACTCCAATTAATAAAAAAGCCGGAAATACAAACTTCTATCTCAAACCGAATGGTATCCTTTATATTACAAAAGAAAACTCCGCACAAATAGTTACAACCGAAAAATATAAACCTTCATCAAAAATAAAATATGCAACTCAATCCGGTCCCATGCTTTTGATTGACGGTAAAATTAATAAACAGTTTAAGAAAGCTTCGCTTAATTTAAATATCAGAAGCGGAGTTGGAATTATGAAAAATGGCGAAATCCTTTTTGCGATTTCTAAAATACCGGTAAGCTTTTTTGATTTTGCAGAATATTTCAAAAGAAGCAATTGTGCAAACGCTCTTTTTCTCGATGGCGGAATTTCTGAATTTTATTATCCTGATCAGGGAATGACAGATAATATTAACAACTTTGGGCCTATAATCGCTGTTGTAAAATAATCCTCATCAAAATTATTGTTCCGCATTCAGCTTTCTTTTTTAATTAATACTTATTATGAATATTTTAGCATTCTAAATATTTAGAAAGGTAAAGATTTTGCTTTTAATAGAAATAATTCCTGATAAGTGTGATTTTTGCGGTTGCTGTGTCGGTGTTTGTCCCGAAGATGCATTTGAACTAAAAGAGGCTGAAATAAAAATCATCGAAGAAAGATGTACAAACTGCAGCAAATGCGTTTGGTCATGCCCGATTGAAGCAATAAAATTTAACAAAGAAAAAATTAAAGAAAGGAAAAGTTGATCTGCTCAACTTTGAAAATAAATGAGAAACGAATATGATATAATCGTTGTCGGAGCCGGACCTGCCGGCTCAACAGCGGCAAGGTTTGCGGCATCGAAGGGTATTTCTGTTATAATTCTTGAAAAAGATCGCGATGTTGGTTATCCTGTCCGTTGCGGTGAAGCAATTACTAAAAAAGGATTGGAAGAATTTATTGAACCAAGCGTGAGATTTATTTCGTCACATATAAATAAATTTTCTATGATTTCTCCTGATGATACCGAAGTGATTCTTCCTTTGGAAGAAACGGGATTTGTGCTTGAGCGAAGAATTTTTGATTATGAATTATCTAAACTTGCTGTGAAAGAAGGTGCGGAAATATTGACACGGGCTTATGTCAACGGTTTAATTTTTGAAAATGATAAAGTTGCAGGAGTAAAATACGAATATCGCGGCGAGCAAAAAGAGCTTCGTTCAAAAATTGTTATAGCTGCCGATGGAGTTGAATCACGGGTTGGAAGATGGGCAGGAATTAAAACACACACTGATTTTCGTGATATGGAAAGTTGTGTGCAGATTACTGCTGCTGAAATTCCTGTCGATCCGAACACATGCTATTTTTATTTCGGAGAAGAGTATGCGCCAAAAGGGTATTTCTGGATTTTCCCAAAAGCAAATGGGGCAGCAAATATCGGCTTGGGAGTGAGCGGACTAATTGGCAAAAAGCATTCTGCGCAAACTTTTTTGAATCATTTTATGGAAAAAAAATATCCAAATTCAACAACATTGACACAGATTGCAGGAGGAGTTCCATCAACATTAACATTGAAAAATATTTTTGCACCAGGAATTTTACTTGCCGGAGATGCAGCTCACCAAGTAAACCCACTTTCGGGTGGTGGAATTCATACAGGAATGATTGGCGGAAGCATTGCTGGTGAGGTTGCAGCCGATGCAATTTTGGCAAACAAACCAGATCACATATTCAATTATGATAAACTTTGGTACGAACGGGTTGGAAAGCGGCATGAGATTTATAATCGGCTGAAAGATGGTATCTACAATTTTGATGACAAGAAATTCAATAGCATTGCGCATGCCTTCAACAAAATTCCACCTGAAAAAAGGTCTTTGGGAAATTTATTTAAAACAGCATTGATTCATAATCCATCTTTACTTATTGATGTAGCAAAAGTTTTTTTGATGAAATGAAAAAATTAATCGTAGAAATTATTAATCGATATTTTCAGCAAATTTTTGATTCCTGGTTTGAAAAATTAGACATTGCATTCGATAAAAAATTATCTGAATCGCAAAAGGTTACATTTGTAGAAAGCAGTTTGGGTATTCTTTGCGAATTGGTTGTAACGGCCGATTATAAATTAGCTGACCAATATTTAATAGACATTTATACACTTTTTTCAAAAGCAGAAATTAATCTTATTGAAATAAGTCAGATTTTTGGATTTGGCAGAAACACGTTGCTAAATATATTTCAAAAAGAAAAATCCGTGGCGTATGATCCGCTGATTATTTTAGGATTTATCGATGAAGTGTTTGAGCAGTTGTTTGCTCGTTACAGCATGATTTATCAAAATGCTCAAATTAAACAATTGGAAAAAGACAGGGATCGTCTGCGGGCAAAATTAGAGTTGAGTCAAAAATATTTAAATAACATTTTGCACACTTCGGAAACAGCAATTATTGTAATAGACAGCAAAGAAAAATTCACTTCGTGGAATAAAGGGGCGGAAAATATTTTTGGTTACACAAATGCGGAGGTGATTGGAAAACCTTCAAGCCTGCTTTTGCCAAACGCTGATAAGTATTTTCAGGAATTGAATTTTATTATAGATAATGTAAAACAAAGCAGTGAAGTTTTAATTGTTGACACGGAAAGATGTACAAAAGATAGCAGAATAATTCCTGTTCAACTAAGTGTTGCCAGGCTTCCAAGTCAGAATGGAGAATATTCCGGCAGAACAGTAATTATTAAAGATGTTTCGATTGTTAAACAGCTTCAACAGCAAATTGATCAATCGGAAAAACTTGCTGTAATTGGTCAGCTTGCTGCAGGAATTGCTCATGAAATCGGAAATCCACTGGCATCAATTTCTTCTCTTGTACAGCTGATACAAAGAAAAAATAAAGATGAGAATCTTGGCGAGCAGCTTGTTTTGATTAAAGAAAATATTGACAGAATTTCGAAAATTGTCCGTGAACTTGTCGATTTTTCCCGTCCACCGAGCTATGAAAAAATCACAATTCAAATTACGGATATCGTTAAAACTGCGGTGGGTATTGTTAAATATGATAAGCGGGTGAAAAAAGTAAATTTTGAAACCGAATTCGATCCTAATATTCCGTTTGTAAAAGTTGTGCCCGACCAGGTTTTGCAGGTGTTTGTAAATATTTTAATTAACGCTCTTGATGCAATTGACGGCACAGGGAATGTTTTTGTTAAAACATATCACAATGATGAAAACATTTTTATTTCTATAACAGATAATGGATGTGGAATGGATTCCGAAACCGCCTTAAAAATATTCGATCCTTTTTTCACTACCAAAAATGTAGGAAAAGGTACCGGACTCGGTTTATCGGTAAGTTACAGTATTATAAAAAAATTAAATGGTGAAATTCTGGTTGAAAGTGAAGTTTCGAAAGGCAGCACTTTCTTTATAAGAATTCCACGGGATGAAAAATAAATTGGAGTTAAAATGCCTGTAAGAATTTTAATAGCAGATGATGAAAAAGCAATCAGAGAATCTTTAAAAATGGTTCTCGAAGAAGAAGGATATTCGCCGGATATTGCTCAGGATGGCACAGAAGCTCTAGAAAAAATAAAATCAAGTGACTTTGATATTGTTATTTCAGATATCAAAATGCCTAATGTTGATGGGATTGAACTGATGAATCAAGCAGCAAAATTAAGTCCAAACACTTTTTTCATAATAATGACGGCATATGCATCAGTAAAAACTGCAATAGACGCAATGCGTGCCGGTGCATTTGATTATTTGATTAAACCGATTGAGTTTGATGATTTGCTGCTTCGAGTTAAAAGACTGGTTGACTATAAAAAAATATCACTTGAAAATAAATTGCTTCGGCAGCGTGTTTCTGCAGAAGCCGGTTTCCAAAATATTATTGGCAAAAGCGATGCAATGAAAGAAGTATTTGAATTAATCACACAGGTTGCACAAACAAACAGCAATGTTTTAGTTTATGGAAAAAGTGGAACTGGGAAAGAACTTGTGGCAAAAGCAATTCATTTTAACAGCTGTAGAAAAGATAAAATATTTTTACCCGTAAACTGTGGCGCCATTTCGGAGAATTTAATTGAAAGTGAATTATTTGGGCATAAAAAAGGTTCTTTCACTGGCGCTACGGATGAAAAAGCGGGATTATTTAAAGTCGCTGATGGCGGAACATTATTCCTTGATGAGATTGGTGATCTGCCATTAAACCTGCAGGTAAAACTGCTTCGTGCAATTGAGGATAAACAATTTTTACCGGTTGGAGGTGTAAAACCAATTGCTTCGGATGTGAGGATAATTGCCGCTACAAATCAAAATCTTTTTGAAAAAACCAAAGCCGGACAATTCAGAGAAGACTTGTACTATAGGCTCAATGTAATTGAAATCAAACTTCCGTCATTAAATGAGAGAAAAGACGACATACCAATTTTAGTAAATCATTTTATTGAAAAACATTGTAATGAGATGGGCAAGAAAGTGCTTGGCGTTAATAATGAAACAATGAAAATTCTGCTTTCTCACAATTGGCCCGGCGGAGTAAGAGAATTGGAAAATGTAATTGAACGTGCTGTGATTTTTGCAAAAGAAGACATTATTCAACCGCAAAATTTATCAGATAATTTACGCGGGAGTTATACAGTTGCAAACTTTCCCGATTCATTAAAGGATGCAGTTAAAAATTTTGAACGAGAACATATTTTGAGAATATTTAAAAAATGTAACTATAATAAGGAAGAAGCGTCAAAAATTTTGAATATAGGACTTTCATCATTATATCGAAAAATGGAAGAGCTTGATATTCCAACTAGAATCAAGGAAGGATTATAAAAACGGCTGACTAAAGATATGAACACACAATTGCCGATACTGTCTTATCAACCATTGAAAAATTGGATTTTTCCTCTCATTTAAATATTTTAGCGAGCAGAAAATTGCTTAACTCACATACTTAGATTATTTTACCTGAGCGAACTGAATTAAATCATCCAAACAAAAACTTACAGTTTTAAAAATATAAAAAAATATGAAATGGATTTTTAATGAATAATAAAAACGCACATACATTCCACATTCCGGTAATGGGATTGGGATTTACAATTGATACTCCGATTAAAGTTGCTCATCTTGGAATATCTTCGGTAATGTCAATACTTGAGCATAATTTGGTTGAAAAAATCAGAATGCATTATTGCAAAGTATTCAACAAACCCTATGAACCGATAACCTCAAAAGAAGATGATTTCAGAGCAAAAAGAGTAATGCTATACTTGAATTTGGTTGATGAAATTGTTCGTGAAAAATTTGAGAAATTGAAAAATTCAATTGCGGAAAAGAGTGACGAACTCGAGTTGTATTTTGATTTGCTGCCTTCTTTTTCTGACCTGAAAAAACAATTTGAAGAAAAATTAAAAAACAACGAGCATGTCAAAGAAATTAAAAAATGGCTTGATGCAAATTTGAAACCGGGTTCAATTGATGTAAATATTATGACAAAATTAGACAGCGCAAATTTTATCGGAAACGAGCAACTTCCGATAGAACATAACAATGCTCATGCTGCAATCCGAGGTTTTGCAAAAAGTAATCTGAATTCTTCAATCATATTATCTGCAGGATTAAATCCCCGATTATATAGCTACATGGAAAACTTTGAAGATTTTTATCCAGATGCTGAATCAAATTTCCGCAAGAAAATTGTAATTAAAGTCAGCGATTTTCGCTCAGCTTTGATTCAAGGAAAATTCTTTGCAAAGAAAGGACTTTGGGTTTCGGAATACAGAGTGGAATCCGGATTGAATTGCGGCGGACATGCTTTTCCAACAGATGGATATTTGCTTGGCCCAATTTTGGAAGAATTTAAAATCAAGCGGGCGGATTTGTTTGAAACAATATATTCGATTTTCAAAAAGGCGCTTGCTGCAAAAGGAAAAATTGTTCCGGAAAATTTTCCTGAAATGAAAATTACAGCACAAGGGGGAGTAGGAACTTCTGCCGAGCATAATTTCCTGATTGAAAATTACAATGTTGATTCAGTTGGTTGGGGCTCTCCGTTTCTGCTTGTTCCCGAAGCTACAACAGTTGATGATTCAACAATGAAATTGTTAAGCGATGCAACTGAAGATGATTTATATCTTTCAAATGCTTCTCCGCTTGGAATATTATTCAATAATATTAGAAGCAGTTCGAAAGACGTGGAGCGAATCGAACTTGCAAAATCCGGAAAACCCGGCAGCGCTTGTCCGAAAAAATTTCTTCGGTTCAATAATGAGTATGGCAAACCGCTCTGCACTGCTTCATCTAAATTTATAAACCTGAAACTGGATGAACTGAAAGATGAAAATTTACCGGAAGCAGAGTTTTCAAAAAGATACAATAAAATTATAGAGAAAGAATGTTTGTGTAACGGATTAGCAAGCTCGGCGTTGATTGCAAATGGTTTGGATATAAAGATGGAAGGTCCGGCTGTTTCAATTTGCCCGGGACCAAATATTGCTTATTTCTCCGGTAAGTTTTCACTAAAAGAAATGGTCGATCATATTTATGGCAGGATAAATATTCTGAACACTGCAGACAGACCAAACATGTTTGTGAAAGAATTAAAAATGTATGTTGAATATCTGATAAAAAAAATTGAAGAAACAAGCTTTCCTTTTACCGAAGAACAGATTAAAGAATTTCGAAACTTTATTTCAAATATTTTAGATGGAATTGAATATTACAAAAATCTCTTCAACGAAAACAAAAAAAGTTTGGAAGAATCTTTCGAAAAAGCAATTTCAGATATACATAAATATGAAATTCAATTAAGAAAATATGTCAGCAACTGTAAGTTCAACAATATTTTTACGCCTGCTTTTTCAGCATAGGTTTACAGTTGGTTTTGTGAATATATATTTCCGAACCGATATATAATTAATTCATGTAAGTCAAAATTATATTGTAAATCCCCTGCAGTCATGGATGCTTTATGACTGCCAGATAAAATTACAGATATATACTGACCCCAAAAAGAACTGCAGTGTCTAACGATATACCCGTTGATCTTGTTTTATAAGGTGGGGCATAAACGCCATCCCTTGAATATTTTGATTCGGTTTTATTCCAATTGTATAAACCAGTTAATAAATATTCACTACAGATTCCGATTTTTTTGCTTACTTTCCATTCTACGCCAAGCGTTCAGCGTATTCCCGCATTTGTATTCGTTTGTTCGGATTTGCTTATGTACTGAAGATCCAGCTTTTCTGTCGTTTTTGAGTTAATATTCCCAAAGCTGGCAATCAAACCGGTTCCGCCAAACATGTTAATTTCTTCATCACTAATTAATATCCATAAATAAGCGGCACCTATACCGAATGAATAGCTGAATTGTTCGATATTATTTTTTCGACCAATTTCAGTACTCTCATAATTCTTTGTTGAAATTCTTGGCAACAGGAATAGTCTTAACTGATGCGATTCATCAATGATTTTATTTACTGCAATATCCATATAAAACTTACCTAACCTGAAATTGGCTGCAATCCCAAATGATTTTATTGGGAATCTTATCCATTAATTAGATTCCGTGTAAGAACATCACGGAATGACAATTGCTTAAATTGACAGCATTGCTACCAAAGCCGAATGCGAAAACGCTTTCGGCTTGAGGCACGGGATATTTACCAAAAGGATTTAAGTAATTTTCAAATAACTTTTTGGAGGAACAATGTACTACTCAGGAATAGACCGACACAAACAATTTTCATACTTCACTACCGTCAATAATGAAGGTATCATCATCAAACAAGCTGAACTAAAAAACAATGAGTTTGATATTCCGAATTACTTTTATAAAGGGAATAGAATTAGAACATAAAAAATCTGTTCAGTGGCCTCGTACTTCAAGCCCGGACGTCTAACTAGTCGATTAGTGGATTATTTCACCAAAGGCAGACTACTACACTGGCTTGGGAATAAGTACGATTGCCTAAAATATATCTGGGACAATCTGATTTTAACAGAAACACTCGTATTTTTCAGTGAAGCCCCTTAAGCGGTTTGGTTGCTACTATTTTGCAGCCATCATGATATAGAAGGCAAGTATTATTGTTTTAGTTCATCTTTTCAAAGAACAAGTTTTATAACCCTTGTTAATGGTTATTAATTTTCTTTTGCCTATTGACTTTATCCTTTTTTAAGCGGTTAGGCAGTTTTTATTTTATTGACCAACCAATTCTAATCGCTGCTGTTAAACTAAAAAAATTACGACTACCATGACTAAAAGGTTTATTATATGGAAATTCGCCTTCGATAAATGATAATGGATAAGAACTTATTGTTCTACTTGTAATATATCGCCAACCAATCCCAACTGAAAAATCTGAAACAAAACCAGCAACGGAAATATTTTGATAACCATATTTCAAATGTAATGCACATTCATTTCTATAAACAGAATATTTTTCAATGAAGCTATATATTTCTTCATCAGCAACTAAATATGCCCAATGATGATTTTTAGCATCTAAATAACGATATAGAAAATCTATGCTGAAATATTGCCCAATGTAAGTAGCTTCTTCTTTATCAATATATTTTCTTATTTCAGTTTCAAAAGCAAATCCACTTGAATTATCAAGATTAATAGAAAGAATATCTGGTTTTCTGTCAATATGCAACGAGTATCCTAATTCTGAATTTATTGATAAATCTTCTGATAAACCTTTTTCAAGTCCAAATTGAATTGTTGAACTTTCATATTGAATTCCAGTTATCAAATCTAGTGTGCTAAATTTTAAAATATAATCGTGCGAATATTCTTTCTGTTGCGAATAATTAATATTAACACAAAGCAAAAAGAAAAGTAATATTTTTTTTGTCATATTTTTTTGTAAATGTTTAACGGCCTAACGGCGTTGCAAATAACCGGCGCCCCAACACTGCAATACCAATTAGAATTACTTAGCCGAAGATTTAGCAGCCAATGATTATTTTTCTTCGCAATCATTGGCTGCTACAATTTACTTTTTGCACTACAGCCGAACAACAATTTTTACATTTATCATCAAACTCAAGAATCGCACAAATGTAACTTAAAATGCGGCGTCCGGTTGATTTGCGGGTTATACTTACGTCTATCATTTTTTAACGCGAATTATTTCAGTAAAGCCATCTTCTGATTTTGAACAAAATCATTTACACGCAAAGAATATATGTAAACACCGCTCGGCAAGTTTTCTGCATTAAAGTTTACGGTGTATCTCCCTTCAGATTTCACTTCGTTTACAAGTGTAGCTACTTTTTGACCAATTGTGTTATAAATTATTAATTGTACAAGCCCACTTTCTTTTATTTGATATGATATTTGGGTTGTAGGATTAAATGGATTTGGGTAATTCTGATATAACTCATAATTATTGATAATACCATTATCTACATTATCTTCTGCAAGTTTCCATTGAATTGAACTTTCACCACTCGTATTTCTGTGTTCGCTTTCTACAGATAATTTATTTGTATTGTCAACCGCAACTATCCAATATTCTGCTTGGTCAGTACCGAATTTAGTGTCAATTGTAAAATCGGTATCTGTATAACTTGTTGAAGTGGTGAACACATAACTTGTATTAGTACTACCGCCGTAAAGAGTTATCTTTTTATAGACACGATAACCGTTAAGATCGGATTCCTGATTTGCATTCCACGTTAAAACTGTATGTTCATTTGCATCTTTTGACAACTGCAGATTCTGAGGTTTAGATGGTTTACCAGCATATGGATTTGTAAAATAAAATTGAATAGTATTTGTACCGGTAACCTCAATGGTAAAGTCAAGCGAACCACCATTGTTTGAACGAGGGTTGCTAACCGGAGATAACACATTATTGAATGTCAAGTCAAATGCATCTTCATCATCTCCCCAAGCTGAATTTTCATGATAAACTGATGTATAACAAGCATAAACAACCCCACCTGAAGTTTGGCGAAAATTCATTTCATCATTGCCATTAACGTTTGGAGTAGTTCTTGTGAGTGTTTGAGTTGAAGTATTAATACTAAAATTCCAGTTCCCATCAGCGCATAAAACATCTATCGTTGGTGGGAATGATGATGCACTTGTAATTCTATAAAAATAAAAACCAGTATCTCCGGCTTTATCGTGTGGGCTTATCTTTTTTCTATTTTCTATTAAGAAATATTCTGTGCTGCTTATAGGGACTCTGTATACTTGATCAGCAGTCAAATAATCCGACATTGTAACCGACCCGTCTGTCGATTTATTAGTATAATTTATCCAACCTAACTTCTGTCTTTCCCAAGAATGCATCCCTCGACTTGCATTCCAAACTGGTAAGCCAGTCATTAATGCAAGATTTGAGACATTTGAGATATGACCGCCACCAAGTAGATAATGACCCATTTCGTGAGCAGCTACATATAATGTATAATCACGCCCATTGTAGCCGCCTCTCTGTTGTACGCCACCACCAATGTAAGAATTATTTACAATTTGCTTTCCATCAACATTTATTGTTGAACTTACTTCTAAATGAGCAATTCCTGTATAGTACCAATTGCTACTCGTTGCATTTCGATAAATAATATAAATAAAATCAACTATTCCGTCACTTCCTGTAACATTTCCATTTAAGTTGTCATATTCTGCAAAATTAACATATGGATCAACTTCCAATATAATTTCTCTATTCACTTGACCGATGCTGGAATAGTAGCTTTCGTCATAATCAGTCGTTACTAAAGAGTTATAAACATCACCTATTACCTGATATGTTCCGTTCGACATTTCATTAAAGTAATGCGACAAGTTATTCCAAGGATAGCTGCCTCCACTTGAAGAATTTACGAAGGTATTTGCCCAACTAGGATAACTATTCTTTGCCCAGCCATTACTATCAATTTGGGGATCGTCCTTAAATTGTGCAAAAATTACAAATACTTTAATTGTCCCACTTGTTGGTAAATAAGGTGCTGAACTTCCGGATGTCGTTCCACATACATCATCAACTGCAGCCTGGAGATTGGAGCTAAAGGTCAAGCCTATAGAAAGTAAAATAATAATGAATATTCGTTTCATTTTAAATCTCCTTATTTAATTAAAATCATTGGTTTTGTAATTACATTTGATTCTGAAATTAAGGAATAATAATACACACCACTAGCAAGTTCTTCAGCATTAAAAGTAACGCTAAAAGTACCACTTTGTTTTTTTTCATCAACAAGAGTTGTGATTACTCCGCCAAGAATATCATAAACTAACAATTTTATTCTTGCAAATGATTGATTCGGTAGTTTAGGAATTGAATAGGTTATCGTAGTACTTGGATTGAAGGGATTAGGGTAATTATTTCCAAGTAAGAATCCGGTCGGTTTTGTTTTAACATTTTTTTCGTCAACACCTACAATTGTTCCATATTGTCTTCCATTAATAATCGCTCCCGTGCAATATCTAGCAGGTGATTCAGACAAGTTCCTGAATATTCCAAATTTTTCAATAATTTCTTCTATCCAGAAAAGCTCAATAATTTCAAAGGTTCTGCTAATTACCGTATCACCCTCTAGTATAACCCAACTTGTATCTTTAACCAGAGTTGTTTTTTCAATACCCCCGAAGAAAGGGTACTTATAAGTTTTATAGCGTGACCAATATGGGTTTTCTAAACTATCGAGAGGTAGTTCTTCAAAGAAATCTCCATTATTATTAACATCTTCGAAGTCAAGCATAAAAGAAACTCCGCTTGTAGTGTCATTTCTTTCCCAAGAAACAAAATTGCGGGTTGGGGGATCTGTTTCATAAATAATTTTTTTAAAGTAGTGTTTCCCGTTTATTAGACTATCCTTAACAATCTTTGTTGTCCAGTATGCATCATTATCCGCATAATAATACTGCCAAATATTCCCAACTTGCAGAGGATTGTAGTCTCGTTTTTGACTAAAATATTTTTCCTTAAATTCTTCTGGGACATCATTTAAATATTCTATATCAATTTGAGCAAAACAAAGACTACTTAAAACAAAAAATAAAACTATGTTTAATATTCTCATACTAACTCCAATAAAAATAAAATTGTTACCGTGATAAAAATACATTTACAAAAATCCAGAGGTATAGAAATTTTTTAAACCGTTTCCATACATTACTTTCTCGCTAGTAAGTATAACGACGTTGCCGCTAACCGGCAGCCCAGGACAGCAACGCCGAGAAGCAACAACAACTTATATTTATTAAAATGTTTCTTAGAACAACCCACCTTAAAGAGCAACTTAACTTTGCAAACGATACTTTATAATTTCACAAATGCCGCATTGAAAAACGCTGTCCGTGTTGAGCGGCGGGTTATACCTCTTTTCATTTTTTATAACGGTTTTCTATAAGGTATCTCAAAAAATTCAAATACATATTGCTTCACTGATTTATCACTCTTTTCCATTTTATCCAGGACTAAGTTTGCTAAACGACATAATATTTTCAGAAGATAAGGCAACAAGATCAATGAGAATAAGAAAAAGAATAATTTCCAACTAATAAACTCTTTTATTAGATCTTTGATTGGATAATTTCTGAGATTATAGATTAGGTCATAAAACATCATATAGAATGTTGAAACGATTAAGAGTATAACTAAGATTTTATACGGTTTTAATCCACTTTTCGTCTCTTGTTTTACTCGCTCCCAATCGTGCTTTAGAAGTATTGAAACAGCTTTGCTAATATTCTGTGAATTATCATTTTTATAGTTTGTTAATAAGTCTAATAACTTTTTGTCTTCATTGTCATATGGATTCAAGCGAATCTCAAAATATGTTTTTGCCTTTGATCCTTTATTATCTGATGGATCAATAATTAGTTCTACAGTTTTATCACGCAACTCTTTACGCCAGTTTTCCCTTTCTTTAGTAATGTATTGAAGGCGTTCCGTCTTATCATTTTTAATTTTTGCGAAAAATGACGTAATAATTGAGGCAATTACACTTGAACCCAAAATTGCGATTATTAATTCTATACTCATTTTATAAACCTTCAGTTACTTTTATAAAACATTACTTAGAGGTATAACGGCGTTGTGGCTAAGGCGCAGCCCCAAACTACAATGCCGAACTTGTTAATAATTTTTATAATTACAAAAATCTTTCATAGCACGACTACCTTAAACAAGATACTTGAAACGGAACGACTAACTCTAAAATTTATAAAATGCCGAAAGCGAAAACGCTGTCGCCTTGAGCCACTTGTTATACGCTATACTAAATATATTTTTAAACCTAATGATAAAGTATCGTTGATTTCATTTAACTGAGCAAATTTTTTGTTTGTATCTGTATTTGTTTGTAAAAACCATCCATTACCTAAATCACTCCAAGTATAAGTCTCTTCATCATACTTTACTCGTGAAACAAAAGGATAACCGAATACTATTATTCCAAGTTGCTCAACTTTTTCTATGCCGATAGTTCTAACAACTTCAACCATTGTATCAGAAACTTTATTATTCTGTATCATTTTACCAGAAGGAAATTGAACGCGAATTTTTTTTTCGATTTGATTTTTTTATATTTATTTGGCTTGTTGAAATTTGTATTTCGGATTTCTTGAAATTTGTAATTATAATTTCATCTTTTTTCAATGCTTTTAAATATTTTATGATATTTTCATTGCTTGGTTTATATCCACATAAGTCTTCAACTTTATCTGATATTAAATCAATTAAAATTTCATCTTCATCTTCAAGAAGATTCATCCAAGCAATTGGGATATTTGAATCCGCTTCACGTTCTTTTCTAATGTTTTTATAATCTGCTTTCGCATCTTCAATATTTTTACCGCTTTTTGAATTTTCAAAACCAAGGTATCTTTTTAAGATATAAGTAACCTCATTTGTGTCTCTTTCAAGAATGTTTAGTTTATATAATCGTCTGTCATTAAAAGCACCAACTTCAGTTGGTAAATAAAAATTCCATTCTTTTCCATCAGTTAGTATTGAAAGTGGAACACCTAATTTGTAAGAATATTGAAATAATTGTTCATCTGCATCTTGTAGATTATTTAGTTGCTTTGCTTCTATAAAAATGATTGGTTTGTTTGGATAAATACATAAAGCAAAATCAACTCTTATTCCTTCAATTTTATATTCAGGCATTACTTTGAACGTTTCATAAATGGGCCAGTTTAAATCATTTAAGATTCTTAAAATTATTCCTTGTGAAATAGATTGTTCGTTATTATAGATATTATTTTTAATTCCATTCTTAATATCTTCAATGCTAGATTCTAAGCTCATTAGTACACCCTTTGCAGATGATTTTTAAAAATTTTGTTTTAGCAATAACATCTTGTCCGAGTTGCTTTAGCATCAATATTTATGTCTATTACTTTCCCAACGACCGCCAGACCATACTTTAGGACCAATCAGATTTTCGTTTTCAGAAGTCAGTGAACCAAAAGAAGCTTCAAATACTTTAGTTTTACAAGGAATACATAAGTAAACAGTACCAAGATTACTTTTTGCATAACGATAAACCGGTTTTGTATATAATTCACACCGCGCACATTTTTTTCTTTCTTCGATTCGTTTTCCTTTTCGAGATTCTAAAATTACTCTGTTAATCATATGAACCTCCTTATAATGTTGATAGCGTATAACGGTTTGGCGCTTGGCGCAGTGGCGGATTTCGGAGCACAAAACTGTCAATACACCACAAAAGTTGATGCGAGGTAGAATGTTCAATTAACCACTTCACCCGCCATTGAGCCAAACGCCTGTTATGGGCTGGTTTTCTGTTATTTAACCCAAATGTTTTGATACTTGTTCCTTTGCTTTTCTTTGTTCCAATTCATTCTGTACTGCTTTTGGAACACAAGTTTTATTCACTGGATTGAAATAGGTTCCCAATGATTTTGCTAAAACCAATGCAACAGGAATACCTATAATTGTAATGAATAGACCAGCAATCTGGAAAATCGTTACAATTGCAAGGAACAGTCCAAATGGGAAATAAATAATTCTAACAATTAAGTTGAACGATTGCCATAATTTGTTTTGGTCAACATTCAAATCCTTTTTACTTATCATAGCGGAAGAAAAAGGTGTCAATAAAAATTTCGAAAGTTGAACAAGACCTAATCCAATAGGTGCTCCAATCACAGTAATTACAAATAATCCGCCTATTAGAAATGTTCCTAATGCAGATAGGAATCCCAAAAATGGGATGTGCCAAAGAATGTTACCTAATGTTCGCATAAAAAATCTCCTTATTAATTTAAACTTTCTTACTCGTATGGCTTTTCAGAACCGCCCCGTTTTTTTAAGTGGTCGCTGGTCTCCACTTTTTATTTTTTTCAGTCGTAACTATCAAGAATTGTCAAACCGAATTGTCGGTGGTTCTCTTGTTAGTCCGCTGTGTCGTTTTTTAAACTTGCCCATAACGGCGTTGCCGCTAACCGGCAGCCCAGAACAGCAATGCCGAATAGTTGCAACTACTTTTTATTTATTAAAAATATTTCTTAGAACAACCTACCTTAAAGAGCAACTAAACTTTGCATGCACAACATTGTAATTATACAAATGCCGCACTGAAAAACGCTGTCCGTGTTGAGCGGCTTGTTAGCTGGCTTTTAATTTCTTCAATTAATTTTAATAAAAGATAGTGAAATAATATAATAATAACTGAATACTATAGACTGTGGTATTATAGTATTCGTAAAACTATTTTTAATTGTGGAAAAGATAAATAAAGAAATTGGAAAAATTATTGCGAATTTAAGACAAGAACAGAATTTGTCGCAAGAAGAATTTGCTGAATTAGCCCAAATTCATAGAACATATGTTAGCCAAATAGAGAGGGGGCTAAAATCCCCAACCATAAATATTTTAGTAAAAATTTCTAAGGCACTTAAAATAAATCTAAGTGAAATAATTGTTGAACTAGAGAAGAATAAAAAATGACCTACCTTTGTAAAAAGAATTTTTCAATCGACTGTGGATTTCAAGTAACTTCAAAAATAGTATTAAAATCAGTTGAAGAAACAAATAGCTTTATTAAGGAATTACCAGAAAGTTTGTTTAGAAGTATAGATTATAAAACAGCTGGTTCGTTAATCGGAGCAATTTTTTGTGATAAGCTTGCTAGCAATATTTCAGGTGCTGTTGTAAATCCGATAGAAAAAGGACATCCAGATATAATACCAAAAGCTGGACTAAATTCTTCAGAAGAAAAACTTAGGAATTACCCAAAGGGACTAGAAGTAAAGGGAACAATAGGTAATATAAAAAAAGGTGCAAATCTTAGAGCCGGACAGAAAAGAATCACTGAGCTAACTGGAATAACTTGGCAAGCACATCATCGAGAAGTTAAACAACTACTTGGATTCATTTGGGATTTCAATACGAAACATAATAATTTTTATTTTCCTATGATTATTGGAGTATTTTATACAGATAAACTGGTTAGAGATGATTGGGGTGAGATTTCTGGAACAACCGGAAGAAATACTAAAGTAACGGGTATGTTAATAAGTGGAAAGGAAAAAATGGGAAATGGATGGATTGTATTAATTAATCAACAGGAATATTTAAATAAATTTAAAAGCTATTTACATATTAAGAGTATCGCTGAATAATTTAGTTTGTTTAGATTCTATTGGAGTTTTGTAGAAAATAACCTCTCTACTAGATTTTCCGGCAACACCTTTTAATTCTACTAAAGGTTCGAATGGCAGATAATCACCAGATTCTCCTTCACAAAAAATAATTTCACCTTTTCTTTTTAATGCCCAATTAGCGAGTTTATCATAATCAATTAATTTACTTGAATATTTGTATCCCAAACCAGAAGCGTCTTTATAAGGTGGATCTATAAACCAAGTTGCTTCAATATCTGGCGCTTCACTATAATCTGAACAATGTATTTCCCAATGTTTAACCTTGTGAAGATTTAACAAAAAAACTCGTCTACTGATTTCCCAATTTCTCTCTAGAACTGGAGTCACTTTAATTGTTTTAAAATGGAATGCCATTTTAGTAGCAGCGTGAATAATATGAAGGAATTCCGAACTTTTCTCGCCAACCTTTAAATCGGGAAGTTTCTTTATTTCATTTATTGTGGCGCGGTTTATTAACCAGTCCCATATTTCAGCAACTTTTGGGTCCTTTTCAATTAATATTACTCTCTTCTTCCAATTATTTTGGAAAAGAGAATAAGAAGCTGCCCCAGCGAAAGGTTCAATAATTGTATCAAAATTCGGTGCTGGATAATATTTGGCTATTTGTTTTTTTCTACCATAGTAATAAAACATAGGTAAATATATAAAAGATATTTAACGAATACAATAGTGTTCAAAGTTTTTTTGTGAAAATGAACTTTGCCAGCTAACGGCGTGTTATGTTAAAATCCAACACAACCGAATTAATTATTTATAGATTTCCGCTTTCGTTTTACGTTAGTAAAACGAACCATTTAATTATTAAAAATCTCCACACCCAAAGTGACGAAATTATTATCCTCTAAAATCGGGATATCCTGTTATTCGCTGTCCATCCAGCATGTTCGTCTTCATAGTAATGGACCGGGCCGCAAACTTGCAC
>Ga0210044_10000523_pt1 | contig 58225 bp, 54 predicted proteins | sample CryGey13umfilter_2_FD_183959 | JGI IMG/M metagenome (GOLD analysis project Ga0210044, IMG submission 183959) | Groundwater microbial communities from aquifer in Utah, USA - Crystal Geyser 4/9/14 3 um filter (SPAdes) (version 2) | ecosystem: Environmental > Aquatic > Deep subsurface >...
AGATTTTGATTTTTGTGTAGAATCCTACGGATGTTATTTTACTGTCAAAATTCATCCCACGCTCATTTCATGGGCGGTTTTTTAACGAAAAATAGAGCGTGGGACTTCTTTCTCCATTTTTGTTAAACTATAAATAATATCTATTCAAGATTGAAACTATTTACAAAATTGATAACGGTTTCACGGGTAGAAGGAATATTCACCACTGACTGAATTTTATCGATAGAAACTTCATAGCAAACAGGAGGAATTTCTAAATTTACCTCAATATTTCTCTTGGTTAAGTCAATAATTTCCTGTAACTTTATTAAACCATTACCGCAAAGATTGAAAATGTTTTGAGTATAATCTTGTTTAATAATATTCATTACTATTGTTGCTGCTACATCAGTGTGAATATATTGCAATTGACTTTCAGGATGTAACCATAGTTTTTCTCCTTTGAGAATGTCAAAAATAGCGTTTTTCTTCATCCCTTCACCGACAAAACCACCCATACGGAAAATTAACCAGTCTGAATGACTATGACGCACACATTGTTCAGCTAAGTACTTATGAAAACCATAGGGGCTTTGGGTTGAAATGTCAATAAGTGCATCTTCTTTAGTTAATTCAGGATTGGAATAATTAGGGTAAACATCACAAGATGACAAAAAGATATACTTTTTAGTAGGAAAATCTATTAAAGATTGTCGCACAGAACGTACAGAAGCATCAAATTCTAGTAAAGGATTATCTTTTGCTAAAAATTTTTTAGAGTTGCCGTTGGCGTTAATTAATAAGTCACATTTTCTACCAATATTATCTTCATAATTAGCTCGATTTATTACTACATAATCAAGGTTATTTTTTTGACAATAACGAGTATAAGCCGAGCCAACAAAGCCCTCTCCACCAAGTATAATAATTTTAAAGTTAGAGTCGAATTCCATCGGTTTTATTTTCATAATTTGTACTTAACCAAGCAAAAGTTTTTTCTAAGCCATGTTTTAAATTAGTGTCACAGGATAAACCTAAAGAATTTAATTTAGTAACATCAAAAATTTTTACCATTTGCCCATCTGGTTTAGATGTATCCCAACTTAGTTTTCCTTCAAAGTTAGTAGTTTCTTTCACTAATTCGGCTAATTCTTTAATAGGTGTAGTTGTACCTGAAGAAATATTTATCGGTTCACTTGAGTTATAATTATCAATAAAATAAGGGATAACTTTTGCCACGTCTTCAGCATAAACAAAATCTCGTTTAGCTGCACCACTTCCCCACATTATGACTTCTTCTAAATTATTTAATTTCGCTTCATAAAAACGTCTAATTAAAGCAGGTACAACATGAGATTCATTGTTACGAAAATTATCATATTCACCATATAAATTACCCGGAATTAATACCACTGAATTTAAACCATATTGAGTGCGATAAGACTGTGAAGCGACAATTCCCATTTTTTTTGCACTGGAATAACCAGCACTTTCTAATTGAGGATAACCTTGCCACATTTGAGATTCATCAATAGGTGACGTTGCTGTGGCAGGATAGCTACATCCTCCCATAGTATAAATCATTTTTTTGACGTTAAATTTCGCTGCCTGTTCAAATACTAAGGCTGTTAAAATGGTGTTGCGATAATAAAAATCTGCTGGAAATGTGCGATTTGCACCAATTCCCCCTGAATAAGCGGCTAAATGAATTAATATTTCTGGGTGTAAGTCTTCAAACATTTTTATCACTTTCACAGGATTCATTAAGTCATAATCTTGGGAAGATAAACCGACAATTTCACCTTGAGGATATTGTATTTTTAACTGTGGTAAAAGGTGTCTGCCTAAAAAACCCCTGCCACCAGTAACAACTATTTTCATATTCTATTATTTTATTTCTTTCTTCATTTTTCTCTCAATTATCATATAACAAAACTGTAAGTGAAAATCTTTGAGATAATTAATTTAATGTTTTTGCTTCATAAAATAACTAGAATCTAAATAGTCGTAATAACTCTTATAAATATCAAAACCTGAAATTTTTACTTTAAAGTTAGGAGGATAATTATATTTTTTACTTCCATATTTATCTCTTAAAGAAATAATATAATAATATACTTTTTCCCATTTACTTAAATAATTTAAAAATAATTGAAATTGTGGATAAATTACTTCATATTTATAACTTAAAGCAATATATTGTAAAATATTAGCAATGATTAATGAATCTTCAGTATCTTCTTTCTTTATTTTAATAATTTTAGTGGCAATTTTTGTAAACCAATCTTCATCGTTTTTTACTAATAAAATAAACGGTTTTAATTCTTCAATATTTGATTGTTGATTTTCCTCAATAAAAGTTTTAATCTTTTTTAATAACTCCCAATTAGTAAGTTGATTAATTTTAACTAAATAAAAATAGTTGGCTAAATTATCAACTTCAGATAATAATAATAAATATTTAATATAAACTCCTATAACTTTTTTTTCTTGTTCTTCATTTAATTGTATCGTGAAATATTCTTTTGCTTTTTTAAGTTTTTCTTGAAAAATTAATTTATTAGGATATTTTTGGATTAATTCTAAAGCAAATTGATAAAATTCTAAAAAAACTCCATGATTATATTCTGCTTCTATATCTGTTAATTTATTGAGAATATCTAAGTTATCTAATAAGGTTTTAAAAAGTTCTTTTCCTACTATAAAATAGTGTTTTTTATGTTGACAATATTTATTTAAGTATCCTTCTATTCTTGCATAAATCAAAAAACCTTTATTACTAAATTTATCGTTTAATAGTGCTTTTAATGTCAAGGTAATATTATCGGATTTTTCTAAGGCATAATTATAAACAGACAAAATTTCTGGAGGTATTTCTAATTTAATATACTCACTAAAAAAATAATCTATTAGTGTTTTTTCTCCTAATAAAGGACGATTCCACCAAGGTTTTTCTAGTTTTTCTTCTAGTATAAGTTCTGCTTTCATGGTATCACCTTCTTTGTTTAGCAACTTTGCCTATATATAAGATCATAATGTCTTTTTTTTATTAAACAATCAGTATATTTTGGTATTTTTAAAAAATTTTCTCCCTCAAAAAATGACCATTTTTCCTAATTATCTTAATACTTAAGAGTTTTCTTTTAATTATTTATACTTAAATATATCATAGTTATAATTAATTAATTGCACAAGATATAATAGTAAAAAAATTCTGGGCAATAATAATACTAAATAAATTTTTTCCAAAGGATTAAAGCATCTTCATCAGTTTTTTTATAATATTTTTTTCTTCTTCCAGCCTCAACAAAACCAAATTGTTTATATAAATTTAAAGCCTTTTTATTATTTTCTCCTACCTCTAAAGTAGCCCTTTCTAAGCCTTTTTTTTCTGCTTTTTCTAACAATTTAGTTAATAACAATTTACCTAGACTTTTTCCTTGAAAATCTGGATGAATAGCTAAAATAGTTAAATGAGCTTCCTCAAGAATTGACCAAAAACAACCTAAACCAATCACTTTTTCACTTTCTTTAATATTTATTGTTAGTATTAATAAACAACTATTTGGACTTGCAATTTCTCTTTTATAACCGTCTAAACTCCATAATCCGCCAAAGCAAAGACTATCTAATTCTAATACTTGATCTAATTCTTTTTCTGTGAGATTCTTTACTTTTACTGCTTCTAAAACCATTAATTATCTAGAAAAAATTGAAGAGTCAAAACCAATGAAATATGGAAAAAATTAAAATTTATTTGATTATCTTTTTGAAGTTAAAAACCCTTAAAACTCTTAAATATTAAGCACGGTTACAAAAGGTTATTTTTTGATTGCTAATTAATTAAATAAAACCACTACGCCGTTTTACCTCAGTTTATGACCTGGAAAACCAGGGGGATACCAACGTTTCTGTGTTCGTTTCCGAGTACAAAAGCTCGGTTTACTGCTACTAGAACTCTGTTAGTTTCCTTATAAATCAAGTATAGATCAAAAAACTTGATTGGCAGTCACCAACGTAGTAGCCTATCCATAACTATGATAATCATTTAATTGATTTTGAGCAACAATTTTTCGATCAATTCGGGAAATAATCGTTACAAAATGTTAAATATAGAGGACGCAAATCGCTGTATTTTATAGATAAAGCCTTTATTAAAAAAATGATTGTAAAATTATGTTAGATAAAATTTTATATGCTGATTCTGGCACTGGTCACACTCAAGAAATGCTCAAGGTTTTATTAGATATTCCTGCTTTTCAACACAGTGAAATTACGGTTCTTCATGTAATACCACCACAGGCTTCTGCCGATACTTTAGCTCAAAAATGGGAAGAAGGCGGAAAAATCCTTTCGGATATTGTTACAAAAGTTAATATTGATCCTGTCAAAGTTTCTACTATCCTAAAGCAAGGCGATCCTAAAGATATTGTTTGTCAAGTTGCTCAACAGACTGATACTGATTTAATTTTAATGGGCTCAAGAGGTTTAAAAGGTTTAGAAGCCTTCCTCGAAAATTCCGTCAGTCAATATGTATTTCAATTAAGCGATCGCCCAATGTTGTTAGTAAATGATGACATTTATGTGCGCAAAATTAAACGAGTAATGTTAGCTTTAGACAAATCAGAGTCCGCAGATTATGCCTTAGAATTGGCATTGTATATGCTCAAAGATTATAGTGAAGCAGAATTATATTTAGTGCGAGTTAACCCTGATATGAAGCTAGATTTAGAGCTATCTACCACGGAAATGGAACATAATCCTATTTTAGCTCCAGCTGTTTCTAAAGCAAAACGTTTTGGTATTAAGACTAAATGTATCGTAACTGGTGGCAGACCGGGTAAACAAATTTGTCAATTAGTAGAAGATAAAAACATTGATTTATTATTATTAGGTTCTCCTGATCGTCGTCCTTCTATTGCCAAAAACCTAGTTGATTTAGATCGTTTATTAGGTACTTCTTTATCTGATTATATTCGAGTAAATGCAAATTGTCCTATTTTATTAGTCCGTAAATAATAAAGATAAAAATTATCAATTATCCATTACCAATTATTATGAGTATAACTGATCGCTTTAATCAATTTGTAGGCAAAACACGGTATGTAGTTTCTCGAATTTTTATTCATTTACAAGGCAATGAAGTTGCACCCCTGTTAGGAATATTAAATCAAAATGCTCGAATGGCAGTAGATACCGATGGAGATATGGAGGTAATGGGGGAGTGTTTAGTTAATACTTGTGAAGGAATTTTGCAGTATAAAACTTATTGGCAAAGTGCCTCCAATGAAGGTGATGTATTTTGGAATGAAGCTGATGCTGGAGATTTCGTGACAGAATTATTTACTGATTCAGGGCAACGTTATCTCAGTCAACCAGATTTCGAGGAGGAAGAAGTTGCGGAAAATACCCCTTTATCACTACCTGTTACTGACAATATAATTGTTATGATTATTGTAGCCTTTGAAGGTGAACTATCAGAACTTGAAACTGATTTAGCCGATATGGAAGCCTTAACCGATGCTTTGAAAGCTCTGATTAATCTTAATTACAAGCAAAACTATCGAGCGATCGCCATCCATTTTTCCCCTGCTAGATTAGGAGAAAGGTTAACATCTGATCAAATAATTATCAATTTTCCTGAGTTAATTCCATTATAAAAGTTACCCATAAAAAGAATGTTTAAGCCAGTCATAGCCATTTTTTTAACCATAATTCTAAGTTTTAGTACCGTCGCTTGTGGTTCATCTAATAGCGTAAACACCAATAATCCTGCCACGTTTACTAATAATACAAACGTCCCTAAAAATAACATTGCTAGTGGAAAATATCCTGTACAACAAGCCACCTTTAACGATGTTGACGGTGAATATATACTCATGTTATTAAATACTCCCTCTGGAAGTAATCCTACTTTTCGCACCACTAATCTACAAATGGCAAGGTTAACCGATGAGGAAATTAAAAACGGGCAACAAACCTTTGTAGAAATCAATGGAAACGAAGGGATAATGCACCTTACAGAGGATTTTCGTATTGAATACGTCCATAACGAAACGGAAACTGTTACTAACTCCAACACAGGCAAACAAGAAACCGTTGTTGTTAGACAACAATCAAGTTTTTGGAGTCCTTTTGCTGGTGCATTAGCTGGACAAGCATTAGGTAGTATGCTATTTAGACCTCAGTACTATGTTCCGCCAACATTTCAATCTGGAGGTAATTTAACAGGTTTTGGAGGTTATGGTAATACTTATGATCAAGCGGTCCAGAGTTATCGTACTAATAATAATAGTATTCCTCAAGTAGAAAAAAATCGTCAATCTTTCCGCACCACAGGCACAATTAAAAATAGTTCAGGTAATAGCATTAATCGAGTTAATACTAATAGTACCAAAGGAACAGGATCAGGAGTAGGTACAAGTAATCTCAAAACTAACGGTACATCAAGTAAAGTAAAACAACCTAGTAGCAATAGTTTTGGTAGTAATAAATCTAGTCGCACTCGCCCTACAACCTCCAGAAGAAGTAGCGGTTTTGGTAGTCGTCGTCGCCGATAATTATTTATTACTAATTACTCAATGTCTATTAGTGTTATAATAATAGGGGTGATTTTTGTTACAAAACTTCACATTATGAGAAACTACTAACCTGATACTCTATCAATAGAAGCTAGTTAAAGTTTAAATTAAATCTAGTTTACTAATTTTAAAAAGGAAAGCAATATTTATCATGGAATATTCCCCAAATCAACGAACAGCTATCATTACTGGAGCTAGTAGTGGAATTGGTAAAGCCACCGCCATGGCCTTTGCAAAATCAGCCATTAACTTATGTTTAATGGGGCGATCGCAAGAAAAATTAGCAGAAGTGGCAAAAATAGTTTCCGAATATGGAGTAAAGGTGAAAATAGTTTCTCTTGATTTAGGAGAATTATCTAACATCAGAGCGAATATAGAAGCCATTGTGGAAGAATTAGGAGGAGTGGATATTCTTGTGAATAATGCAGGAATGGGTTACACAAACCTTCTGAGAGAAACTCCCTTAACAGATTGGCAAAAAGTATTAAATCTTAACTTGACGAGCGTTTTTGAGTGCGTGATGGGGGTATTACCGCACATGAGAAAACAAAGTCAAGGCACAATTATCAACGTGGCATCCATCGCCGCTAATAATTATTTTCCTGAATGGGGAACTTATGCAGTGAGTAAAGCCGCTTTAGTTACCTTCAGTCAATGTTTAGCTTTAGAAGAAAGAAGCAACGGTATTAGAGTTACAACTATTTCACCCGGTGCAGTTAACACACCCATTTGGGAAACTGAAACAGTACAAGCAGACTTTCAAAAATCTGCAATGCTCAAACCTGAAACCGTAGCCGAAGTTATTTTACAAGCAGTATTACTTCCCCAAGAAGCGGTTATCGAACAATTAACCATAACTCATAGTATTGGAGTTCTATAATCTAAAATTTCATTGAAAACCACAGAATGAACTTGTTTTGTGGCGGTGTTTTTGCTGGATAAAACCCTCAAACATCTTAATAAGATAGAGCTTTGTTTGTTTTGATGATCTGTAACAAAAATCCTATTTCTAAATCACACCATAAAACTAATTTGCTTATTAACTATGACAGACTTTTCCAATAGTTCTAATTCTAATAAGACTAATCCTGATATTTCTGCGACTGTTAGCACTGATGTATATAATAATATTGCTACCCGTCCTGATCGAAATACTCATAATGGACAAGTCGTAAATATAAATCTTTCTCCAGAAGAAGTAAACAAACAACAAATGATGGATTCTGTAACTATCATGTTGAAATCTGTAGGGGAAGATCCAGAACGAGAAGGATTACTGAAAACTCCAAAAAGAGTAGCTGAAGCCATGCAGTTTTTAACTCAAGGTTATAGTCAATCGTTAGAAAAACTCGTTAATGGTGCTATTTTTGACGAAGGTCATAACGAGATGGTATTAGTTAGAGATATTGACTTTTTCAGTCTCTGTGAACATCATATGTTACCTTTTATGGGTAGAGCTCACGTTGCCTATATTCCCAATCAAAAAGTAGTCGGATTAAGTAAATTAGCTCGTATTGTTGAAATGTATTCTCGAAGATTGCAAGTACAAGAACGCCTTACCCGTCAAATCGCTGAAGCAATCCAAACTATTCTCGATCCTCAAGGGGTTGCCGTAGTAATGGAAGCAACTCATATGTGTATGGCAATGCGCGGAGTACAAAAACCCGGTTCATGGACTGTCACCAGTGCTATGATAGGGGTATTTCAAGAAGAGAATAAAACTAGAGAGGAATTTTTAGGGTTAATTCGTCATAAGCCCAGCTTTTTTTAATTAACAACTTTTAATTTCTAATTTTTAGGTATTCGGTTTTAGGTTTAATGGTTTTCAATAATGAGTTTATGGACATCAAATTACATAGAGTTTTTTCTTTTAGTTAATTTATTTTATATATTTCATCACTTAATTTGAATAGAGATTCTAACTTGCTTCAACATTAAATTTTGATAACCTTTAACCTAATTCCTAATACCTTTCCTAAACCTTCTATTCATTAGTTTATTCTGAGTAAAGTCATTGATTAAACTAATCTTATTCATCCTAGTAATGTTTGTAACAATAACCAAATATTCAATCCCACTATAACCACCACTGCCATATTGTCATCTAAAACATTAATCATCTCAATTTTAAAATAAGTGTCGCTTTCACATCCCCTTTCCGACATTGGGGACTTCCAATACTTCTCTTTCTCCCCCAGAATTAAAGATAGAGAGAGAAATTCACGCCTCTAAATCCCCAACTTTGGGGACTTCCAAACCGTCTCTTAATCCCCCAGAATTGGGGTAGGGGGGCGATTCCCAGAATTGGGGGCAAAGGAGCGATTATCCGTTAAACCGAAGTTAAAAGCGGATAAAATTAACCATCAAATTATCATTGATGAGGTAACAACTTTAACAGAAATTCCGCCTTTAGCATGGGAATATAAGCTAGGAAATCCCAGCGCTTTAGAGTGGATTTTAGATCAATATATAGAATTAATTGTTGGTTTTAGGTGTCGGGTGTTAGGTGTTAGGTTAAAGAATTGACAAGAAACATAAGTTTATTGATTTTCTTCTTTTTCTTCTTTTTCTTCTTTTTCTTCTTGTACAAGAGTCTATTGATGGAAGGGTTGTATTCGAAATGTCGAAGTAAATCCTTTGACTGACGAATCAATGTTTGAGGGTTTTAAACGTGAAACCTGCTACCTGCTACCTGCTACCTGCTACCTAGTACCTGCTACCTGCTACCTGCTACCTAGTACCTGCAACCTGAAACCTAGTAAAAACATTTGAATTAGTGCGTAACTTCAGATCTTTAATTTAACAAAAATGGAGAAAGAAGTCCCACGCTCTATTTTTCGTTAAAAAACCGCCCATGAAATGAGCGTGGGATGAATTTTGACAGTAAAATAACATCCGTAGGATTCTACACAAAAATCAAAATCTCTGATAATGCACAAAGCAATAAAAGTAAGATTATACCCCAATGATAAACAAGCTCAAAAACTTAGCCAAGTTATGGGCTCGGCTCGTTGGTGGTATAATTTTGCTCTTAATTTGTGCAATGAAACATATAAAGCAACTGGGAAAGGACTGAATCAAATTGCTCTCAATAAGTATCTTCCAAAACTCAAAAAAGCAGAAGAAACTTCTTGGTTGAATGATTGTTATTCTCAGGTTTTACAATCTGCCACCTTAAACCTCACAAAAGCCTTCAAAAACTTCTTTGAAGATGGTTCGTAATCACAAGTTAGCGAAAGCTATATCTGACGTGGGATGGGGGACATTTATCAACTTCCTAGACTATAAACTCAAAGAAAAAGGTGGGTTATTAGTTGAGATTGATCGATGGTTTCCTAGCTCTAAAACCTGTTCTAATTGCTTATATCAAATGTCTGAAATGCCATTAGACGTAAGAGAATGGACTTGTCCGAGTTGTGGTACAGTTCATGATCGAGATGAGAATGCCAGTAAGAATATAAGAGCAGAAGGCATTAGAATAATAAAGACGGATGGAATAGCCGTCTCTGCTAATGGAGGCACTGTAAGACCAAAAGGCGGACGTAAGTCAGTTTTGGGGCATGAGCCTGTGAAGTTAGAAGCTAACACTGTAATCTTCGATTCAGTGTGAGTAGTTCACAAAGATGTTTAAGGCTTTACAATTGGAACATCCTCCGCAGGAGTTGAAACTGTATTCAGTTTAGTTGGTAAAGGAGCACGGGGAGAATAAAATTTAAAATGTTGGTACGCAGTACGAGAAATTTCTTGAATTAATGTTCTAGCAGAATAATCATTATGAGGACGTTTCACTAAAACTGCCCCAATATAACGTTTACCCGTAGTAACATCAATTATTCCTGCATCTCCTAATACTGTGCCAATATCCCCTGTTTTATGAGCAATTCTGGCATCTTTTTCTAATCCTTGAGGTAAAAGAGTTCTCGTGTGAGTTTGGGTCATAATTTCAAAAAGGCGATCTCGAGAACGAAGAGAAATTAATTCCCCTTGATTAACCTTAAGTAACACCATCCCTAAATCTTTTGGAGTTGTGGTATTTGTACCCTCTAAATCAGGTAAAGGATTTTTAATCACCGTTGAATTTAAACCCCATTCCTGAAAACGCTTATTCAAAACATCCTTTCCTCCAAGTCTTTCAATAATCATATTGGTAGCAGTATTATCGCTATTAATAATCATTTCCGTGACTGTATAGAGAGCAGTAAATTGAGTACCCACAGGCTGATATTGCATACTACCCGAACCACTGCCAATATTAGCTTTACTGGTAGTAAGTTTTTCATCAATATAAATCTTCCCAGCATCTACATCCTGAAGAAATGCTACTAACACAGGAATTTTAATAGTACTGGCAGCCGAATAAAGTGTATCTCCATTGAAGTTAACATAAGCACCATTATCTAAGTCAACAAAAAAAGCTCCCGGTTGTAACTCTGGATATTTAGCCTTTAGTTTCACTAATTTTTCTTTAAGAGAATTTAATTCTTGGGTAAAAGTTACAGACTCATCAGAGATATTTTTTACTTCTGATTTTTCAACTACTTTAACCTCCGCACTTTTTTCTTGTTTTTTTGACGGAGTCATTGTGCTGGTAATATCCGACACAAAAGGTATGTTAATTTTAGGAAATAAAGGTTTAGTTAAATCGGTATTAGCCAGAATACTTCCCAAAATAGTACCCATTCCCACTCCCACAATAGCTAATCGAAAAATATTGTTAAAAATAACATTTCCCAGATTCTCTGAAGAATTATTCCCCAAAACTTGTAGCTGTGTTTGTTCCTGTGCTAAGGTTTCATTATTATTAATTAAAGTAGAACTACTTTTTCTCACTACCCTACTACGAACAGAACTTGTGCCATTTCCCGATGGTTTTCTCCGAGTACCTTGTCTTTGATTGCTCTCTTTTCCAGAGGTTTTGCGATTGTAGTTATTTTCTCCGTGAGTTCGAGATAAAAATATAGCCAAAGTTCAGTTCTCCCCTAAAATTGTTAAATCTTAAATAAATGTAAAAATATTAACTTATTTATAGAACATAATCATTCATTTCGTGCAACTTTTTTGTCTCTATCACTTCTGATTATTATAAATTATTGGTTGACATAGAATAATGGGCAAAGCAAAGAACAACAAAGATTATTTACTCATCATTCTTCGTCTTTTTAATAGCCCATTGTATTTGTCTTAAAATACCCCTAACCATAGCAAGTTCATTCCTTTTTAAATTACTACGATTAACTATTCTGCGCAGCTTTTCCATTTTTACCGCCGCCGTATGAGGATATAAGTAGTTAACATTCAATAATACCGACTCTAAATGTTGATAATATCCCTCTAACTCCTCAATATTTGCCATCTCCTTATAATCGTAATTTTCTGAAATATTAAGATCATTTAACCCCTGATAAAGTTCATAAGCACAAACTCCCACCCCTTGAGCTAAATTTAAAGAAGGATATTCAGGATTAGCAGGAATACACACAAAACGTTGAGCGTAACTCAATTCTTGATTACTTAAACCCCGATCTTCAGGACCAAAAATCAACCCTGAAGGTACATTTTTCTCCATTAGCCACCCCAGCGCTTGTCTGGGAGTTTCTAACTTAGTGGGAATACCCCTAGCCCTTGCTGTCGTGGCGATCGCCCGTTGACAACCTTGTAAAGCCATCGGTAAAGAATCCACAATAACCGCTTTTTTTAAAACTTCAATGCCATGAACAGCCATAATTTGAGCATCTTCAGATAAATAGTCACAACGAGGATTAACCAAAACCAATTGACTTAAACCCATATTACGCATAACCCTCGCAATAGAACCAATATTTCGTTCCCCTGCTGTTTCAACTAAAATAATTTTTACTCCCTCAATTAACGTCATTTTCCTTTTGCCTTTGATGATAAAATACAAACATTACTTTTTCTCATTACTAAATATGACAGAAACTATTACTCCCACTATCAGCGATCGCATCTGTAAACACATGAACGAAGATCACGGAGAAGCCATCGTCTTATATGCTCAATTCTATGGGAAAATTTCCTCCATTGAAAGTGCGAAAATGTTATCTATTGATAATGAAGGAATGTATTTGACCATAAAGAATAGAGAAGAAACACCCCTACGCATTGAATTTGACCATAAATTAGCAGACGCAAAAGACGCTCATAACACCTTAGTAGAAATGCTCAAAGAAGCCCAAAAAAATCAATAAATTATTATTTTCACAAAAAAAAAACAACCAATTGTGAAAAATAGATGTTATAATCAAAGCTGATGAGATTAAGTATCGGTTTAAAGATTTGTTTAAGATATTCACGAATTTTTCGAGTTTAAGATTGACAAGCTTCTCTCCGAATTGCGACTCTTGACCACAAAATTGAAATTTGGAGACAGACTATGTCAATCTATGTAGGCAATTTATCCTATGATGTTACGGAAGCACATTTAACCTCTGCGTTTGCAGATTTCGGAGCAGTAAAAAGAGTTTATCTCCCTACTGATCGTGAAACTGGACGTATGCGTGGTTTTGGTTTTGTAGAAATGAATACAGACGCTGAAGAAAACGCAGCAATTGAAGCGCTAGATGGTGCGGAATGGATGGGCCGTGACATGAAAGTAAATAAAGCTAAACCCCGTGAAGAAAATAACTCTCGCGGCGGTGGCGGCGGTGGAAGACGTAATAGTTTTTCTCGCAACTACTAAAACATATTTAGGTTTAACTAAAGTTTTTACTTCTAGTTTTTAACTCTAAATAAAACTAACCTCTATTCTTTTTTTGGATAGGGGTTATTTTTTTTGACATGATTAATGTACAATCAGTAATGTTCTATTTCATCTAAATTAGCGTGAAAATTTCTGTTTATCATACTCCTGAATCTACTCCTGATAATTGTATTCCTGAATGTGCTGTTGTTATTGATGTGCTAAGAGCAACTACGACAATTGTTACAGCATTAAATAATGGAGCAAAATCAGTCAAAGCCTTTAGTGATATAGATTTGTTATTAGCAGAAAGTGATTTATTATCTTCAGAATCTCGATTGAGACTAGGGGAAAGAGGTGGCAAAAAGGTTGAAAGTTGTGATTTAGGAAATTCCCCTTTAGATTGTTCTTCAGATATAGTTAAAGATAAACAATTATTTATTAGTACTACCAATGGTACTCGTTCATTACAAAGAGTTGAATCAGCAAAAACAGTAATTGCTGGAGCGATTATTAATTATGGGGCGGTGGTTAATTATTTAAAAGAACATAAACCAACTACATTGTGGCTACTAGGTTCGGGATGGGAAGGCGGTTACTCTTTAGAAGATACCGTTTGCGCTGGTGCTATTGCCTCTGAATTGGTTGATTTTAATGATATTGATCCTATTGGTAATGATGAAGTCGTTTCGGCTATCGCTTTATATCTTCAATGGCAAGATAATTTATTAGATTTATTCCGTTTATCAAGTCATGGACAAAGATTATTAAAGTTAAATTTAGATGATGATTTGAAATATTGTGCTCAAAAAAATATTGTTTCTTCTGTGCCAATGCAAACACAAAAGGGTATCTTAACTATTTAATTATATTTTTAGCAACTATTTATAGATGGTAAAATTCAGCACTTTTAAGGGTTGAATAGCTGCCGTGGAAGAAAAAAATTTCTTTTTTTTACCTTGACTTTTTTCTTTTAATTGGTAATAATAGTAATTATATAATAATGGAAATATAACTTTTTATTTTTAAAACTGTCAATATTCCTATTATCTAAATAATAACATTTCTGTCAAGAAAATGCAAGGATTTAGTCCTCAAAAAATGATTTTTTTTTAATAAAACTTGTCATATTACGAAATGTTACTTAATAAATTTTGAGCGGCAGCTAACATATCGGGGACTAAATCCTGTAAATCTTGTCTATTATTAAGATATGTTGATAATGCAGAAAGAGGATCTAAACTTTTACCAATACCCAATTCGGGTAATCTCGCACGAGTTAATTGACTGATAATTTCTGCTTTAATGGTGTAAGTATGACTTATAGATAAAACCTCATTAATGACATTCATTTTAACTAATTCTATTTGTTCTGATCGAAGACGATAAATTAACCGCACTACGGCATCTTCTATGTTATATTTGGCGATGGCCTCAAGAAGATCTGTTTCGGGATGAACACTATGACTAAGATCAACTTCAATGGTAATAAAAGAACGAGCGGGTAAAACACAAAATTCCCAATGAACTTGTTTCTGGTTAAGATGAATTAAAACGTAACCTTTTTCCTCTTTTTCTTCAGAGAAATCTACACGCTCAATACTACCTGGATAAACTACGGGAGGATTATTTTTAGGATTGAGATTTTGATGTTTATGAACATGACCTAAAGAAACATAATCAAATTCAGAACGAATTAACATAGATAAAGGAATTTGAAAACCCTTACCAACAGCTAAAAATCTTTCTGCACCTAAACTTGCCCTTTCGGCCATGACGTGAGCAAGTAAAATAGTGGGAATATCAGGATTTAAACGTCTAATTTCATCTTCTAAACAAGGCTCGATTTTTTGAATTAATAATTGGTTAATCTGTTCCATAGATAACCCTTCAGTTTCAGGGCGAGTTAGTAAGACAGAACGAGTCAACCAAGGTAAAGTAATAACTTGAATTAGTCCTGATTTTGTTTCAATTAAATGGGTTTCAAGATGTTCTCCGACAATGAAATTAGGTACAGCTAAAGTACGATAAATAGATAAACTTGCACCTCCACTTCCTTGGGTATGTTGATCATGATTCCCGATTAATAATACCGTGGGAATATTCCCCTGTGCTAAACGACGGAATTGATTAGCAAAGGCGGATTGAATATAAGGAGCAGGAGTACTATCAGGAAAAGCATCACCGCCAAATAGTACTAAATCCACATCCTCATTAATAGCTCTATCAATACAAATACTTAGGCTATGGATAAAGTCTTCTAACCTAGTATTTTGTTGTGTTTCGGGGTTTATTTTACCGTGACGAAAACTGCTACCTAAGTGTATATCACTTAAATTTAATATTTTCACTATTTTAGATTCTACCTCGTAACATCATAGCCATTTCATTACGAACGGGAGATCTTTCTAAGGCGATTTCTTCCGTGATGCGCCCTTCTTGATAAAGATTAAATAAAGATTTATTCATTGTCATCATGCCGTCAAATTCTCCCTCATCCATTAGCATTCCGATTTCTTCATATTTATTACTCAAGATATAATCTTTGACAGTTTCTGTATTAATTAAAATATCATGATAGGCTGCTCGTTTACCGTCAGTGGTACGACATAACCCTTGAGCAATAATTCCGACTAAGGATTCGGCGATAGCTGAACGCATGGCTGGTTGTTCTTCTGCACTATATAAGGTAAAAACCCTTTCCAAAGTTTTAATAGCACTATTAGTATGTAAAGTACCCATGACTAAGTGTCCTGTTTGTGCGGCTTTAAGCGCCGTATTTACCGTTTCTTTATCTCGCATTTCCCCTACAAGAATAATATCAGGATCTTCCCGTAAAGAGGCTTTTAGGGCATTATCAAATTTATGAGTATTCATGCCAACTTCCCTTTGTTTAATTAAGGCTTTACGACTTTTATGGACAAATTCGATAGGATCTTCAATGGTAATAATATGTTTAGGTTGTTCTGTATTTATATAATCAATCATGGCGGCTAGGGTAGTCGATTTACCTGAACCCGTTGGCCCTGTAATCAAAATTAAACCTTTATGAGCATCACAAATGTCTCTAAAAATAGGCGGTAATCGTAATTGTTCCATGGTTAGAATTTTGAGAGGAATTAAACGTAATACTAAAGCTGGACCTCTGAGAGTATCAAAAACATTAATCCGAACCCTTGCAAAATCGTATTGAGTTGCACCATCAAATTCTAACTCTTTTTTAAACCGTTGTATTTCTTCCTCTTTCAAAATTTCCCGTAACCAACTCATGAATGTATTAAGATCAATTTCAGGATATTGTTCTAAAGTTATCATGTCTCCTCTATCTCTCATTCGTGGTAATTCCCCAACTCCTAAATGAACATCAGAATAGCCATTATCGTAAGCCATTTTAACTAATTCACTCAAAGCAGGTTGTCCGGGAGATCTTGACGGGTTACTTGATGGACGTATTCCAGCTTGTTGACTAGATCGGAGTGGTGTTCTATCCATGCCTGATCCTTTTCTTACATCCGTTTCACCCGGTAAAGCTACACTTTTGACAGGATTTGAAGATATGGGGGTGGCTTGACGTAATCCTACCACAGGCATGGTGACTGGTGGTTTTGATGAAATGTCTCTGTTACTCGGATTGATCGGCGTAGATGTAGAAGGAGGCGTGAGATTAGGTGGTTTTCGATTTAAACTTAAAGGGGGTATCCCATTAGGTAGATTTATTTGAGTTTCTTCCCCTGAAAGAAGATCATCGTCATCGTCATCATCAAAATTGGGAATGTTTAATCCTTGACTCGATTTAGATAGAGTACTTTTTTTACCCAGAGAGGGAAACGGATTACTAGAACTAATTTTAGTTTCGTCTTCTATACTTGTCGTCTCTTGAGGTTTGGTTTTAGTTATTAAAGGTGGTACTGGTAAAGGTTGTTTTCTTTGTTTGTCAGAAGATTGTGTCATAATTATTTTCCCACGTTTTTTGAATATCTCATTCCCATTGTACTTTTACCTATTAATTTTTATCTTAATTTGAAATAAAATTTATGGGAGTTAGGAGAGAGAAGTTAGGAGTCAGTTAAATTAGGGGTTTGCGCTGGGGAATCAGAAGACTATTAAAATCAATGTTTTAAACAGATTAGAAGCTCAAATGTGCAGTTTTAGGAATTTTTATTCAATATTTTTTGTATTTATATCTTCTACATAACACTTGAAACCCGAAACCTGACACCTAATATTTACTATCATCACTCATACTTGTTCAGGAAACCTAATTAAGAATTGTAATCAATCACAAAAGATAATTTTTGATTTAACGGGTTAGTGTCAACTATAATTGTAGAAAAGAGATTAAGAATTTGAATGACACAATCACATTTACAACTTAAAAATTATTCCGCTCAATTGCATAAAAATCAATCTAGTTCATCTATTTCTCCCAAAGAGTTAGCTTTCATGATTGCTGAAGCCGCCGATGATCGTAAAGCTGATCAAATTGTACTCTTAAATGTTGAAAAATTATCCTATTTAGCTGATTATTTTCTCATCATGACGGGTTTTTCTCAACCTCAATTAAGGGCGATTTCTATTTCTATTGAAGATAAAATTTATGAAAAATTCCAACGCTTACCCATCAGAGTAGAAGGGAAAAACGAAGGAAATTGGATACTCCATGACTATGGTGATGTTATTGTTCATATTTTTCTCCCTGAAGCTAGACAATTCTACGATTTAGAGGCTTTTTGGAGTGGTGCTGAAAGAACAGTCTTTACCTCTAGCCCATAATTTCCGTCTCAATTAGGAGAATAATGTTAATTACTAATGACTATTATTGATTATGAATCAATCCTCTAATATTTTTTGTCCTGTACCACCAGAGCAACAACCTGTAAATGAATATCAAGAATTAGCGGAATCATCCTTTTTTCGTTGGGTAACATTGCCAAAACGTCAATTTATCTTTAAATTTATTTGGGTATGGGTGTTTAGTTTATTTATTTCCTCTCCTATTGCTGCTGCTAGTTTTTCTCCTCTACAAACTCCTTTTTCTTTTTTTCTCTCTAGTGGTTTAGGCGCTTCTCTTTTTATGGCTTTTTTCTTGATACGCTTGTATTTAGGATGGAGTTATATTGGCGATCGCCTCAGAAAGACAAAAATAGTGTATGAAGAGTCAAGTTGGTATGATGGGCAAATATGGGAAAAACCTTTAGAATTTTATCGCAGAGATCAATTAATTTTTCAGTATCAAGTACAACCGATTTTAAAAAGATTGCATAAAAGTATGATCCTGTTGGGAAGTCTAATGGGTAGCGGTTTGTTAACCTTATTATGGCTAATAATCAATTGACAATGGACAATGAATAATGAACAATGAACAATTAATAAATATTCTTAATTCTTCATTCCTATACTACCTACTTAGATAAAAAATGACAAGATTAAAACGCTCACCCTATCCACGCTTAGAAATACATCTATTAAGAGAAGGATTATTAGAATCTATCCATCAAGGAGAAGTGGTGGTTGCTGATGATAGAAGCAGAATTTTAGCCGTAGCAGGAGATACTGAAACCGTCTCTTTTATGAGATCAGCAATGAAACCATTTCAAGCCCTAGCGGTTACAAGTACGGGAGTGATGGAGCGATTTGACTTAAATGATAAAGATTTAGCGATTATTTGTAGTTCTCATCAAGGTAATATAGAACAAGCAAGACAAGTTTTTAATATTCTTTGGCGTGCGGATATTGAATCAAGTTACTTAAAATGTCCTATTCCTGAAGGGAAAGATAGTGCTTTACAATATAATTGCTCAGGTAAACACGCTGGAATGTTAGCGGTTTGTCAACAAAGAAATTGGAATTTAGATACTTATTTTCATCGCTCAAACCCAGTGCAACAATTAATTTTACAAAAAATTGCTGAGTTATTAGCCATTCCGGGCGCAGAAATTATGACGGCAAGAGATGATTGTGGTGTACCGACTTATGCTTTAGAATTAGGACAAATGGCTACTCTATACGCTAAATTAGCCAACGGTAATAATATCGATTTAGAGAGAATCCTTCGTGCTATGACTAATCACCCCACTATGGTAGCAGGAGAAGGTGCTTTCGATACGGAATTGATGACTTTAACTGATGGAATGTTGGTTAGTAAATCTGGAGCTGAAGGTATCCAATGTATCGGTAATATAGGGCAAAATATGGGTTTAGCTATTAAAATTCTTGATGGTGCAAAACGGGCTAAATATGCTACGGCTATTCATGTTTTAAAACAATTGGGTTGGATTACTCCGACAGTTGCCCAAAATTTAGGTGACAAGTTTTTGCGTATTGATGATTATAAACGTTTGGAAGTTGCAGGAGAATTATCTTTTCTTTAAATGATTAAAAATTTCTGCTCAAATAATTAATAATTTATGTTAATAGGTTTCAGGTTTCAGGTTTCAGAACAAAAATACTTAATACTCTAAAGTGAGGTAATCAATTTTATAGCGGTTAGTATCAATTCTGAAACTCATTACTCATTACTTCTTACTCATTACTCCCCCTAACCAGTGAATGGGGTGCAAGATATGAGTATCAGGTATCGGGGTTTAAATAATGAGTTTATAGACTATTCAATATTCTTTCTATCTCCCCGTTTCCCTTTTATTTCCTAACTCCTATCTCCTATCTCCTATGTAATAATTAACAGTAAATTGATCAAATTAGGAAATCTTCTTTATGAAACTATCTAGTAAAAATTTTGATACCCGTATTGATACGGTTTATGATGCTATCGTTGTTGGTGGTGGCATGGGGGGTTTATCGGCGGCTATTTATTTAGCTCGTTATGGTTTAAAATGTCTTGTCATCGAGAAAGGTAAAGGGCGATCGCTATGGATGCAAGATCTGCGTAATTATTTAGGTATTGATCCTCATGTACCGGGTAGAGATATACTAAATCATGGTACAAAACAAGCCATTGATTGGGGTGCAGATCATTTACGAGGTTATGTCGAAGATGTTACCGATGAGGGTGAAACCTTTGCGGTAAAAGTAAAAATTGGGAAAAAAGACTCTGTTTATCCTATTTTTCGGGGTAAATATTTAATTGCGGCTTCAGGGGTGATTGATGTTTTACCTCATGTTGAAGATATGCAAAATGTCTATGATTATGCTGGTTATACTCTTCATGTTTGTATGATTTGTGATGGTTTCGATATGTGGGATCAAAAAGCTGTATTAATCGCCGCTACAGAATCTCAAATTAACGCTGCTTTTGTCTTAAATTGGTTTACTCCCTATATTACGGTTTTAACTCATGGTTTATGTAATGTGAGCGATGACATGAAACAAAAATTAGCAGAATATGGTTATCCTTTATATGAAAGTGCTATCGCACGTTTTGTGGGGGAAAATCATCAAATGCAAGGAATAGAATTAACTGATGGTACTTTTATTGAAGCGACAACGGGTTTAATTAATATGGGCTCGATTTATAATAACCATTATTTAAAAGCCATAGAAGGTTTAGAATGGGATGGCGAAAACCTCATTACTAATGATATGGCACAAACTACCCATGAACGTATATTCGCATTAGGTGACTTGAAAAAAGGTTTAAATCAAGTATCTATTGCTGTAGCTGATGGTACTTTGGCCGCCACTCAAATCTGGCGTAACATTCGTCGTCAATCTTCTCCTAGAAAATGGGAAGAGAATATTAAGAATTAAATATTAATAATTAACAATTAACAATTATTCATAGTAACAACTTGGTTTTTACCATTATTTTTTGCTTTTAATAAAGCCTTATCGGCACAAGAAATAATATAATCTATACTTTCAGCTTCATCACCATAAGCACAAACTCCCACACTAACCGTTACATTAATTTGATAAGATTCTATGACAATATTTTGATTTTCAATATTACTTCTGATACGATTAGCCACAATTAACGCTTCTTTTAAATTAGTTTCCGAAAGAAAAATAATAAATTCTTCTCCCCCCCATCTAGCACATAAATCCTCTTTTCTCAAACATTTAACACATTCTTTTGCCACATAGATTATGACATAGTCTCCCACAGGATGACCATAAGTATCATTAATTCTCTTAAAATAATCAATGTCTAAAATAAGCAGGGAAAATACTCTTTTTTGTCTTTTTGCGAGGTGAAATTCTCTTTGCGCTAAAGCAAGAAAATTACGACGGTTAGATATACCCGTTAATTCATCGGTTTTGGCTAATTTTTCTAATTCTACTAATGCCTTTTTTAATTCATCTCTAGTAAATTTTAACTCCATATGATTTTTTACTCTAGCCAATAATTCTTGATTATGAAAAGGTTTCATAATGTAATCTACTGCACCTAAATCAAAGGCTTTCAATAAATCTTTTTTATCGTCACTAGCAGTGATAAAAATAATAGGAATTTCTTGGAAATGAGGATTTAATTTAATTTGTTCACACAATTCTAAACCATTAATCTTTGGCATCATTAAATCTAATAATATCAAATCAGGATTAATCTTTTCCAGAGAAGACATGACATCTTCACTATTAGCAAAAAATTTAGTATTATATCCTTCTTTTGTTAATAATTTATCCAATAAAATTCTGTTAACAGCATTATCATCCACCGCCAAAATTAAAAAGTTTTTCGGATTATAATTAACCATAAAAGTTGTTTCGCTTTTAGAACATCAATTTAATAAGTATCAGGATTAGAAACTATAGAATCCGAATCTATAAAAGTTTGATCTCAATATTTAAAATTATATAATCACTTTTCCTTTTTCAACTTCAATAATTTGTGCTTGTTGTAATAATTTATTATCAAAATAATTCAAGTGAGTTGTGGTTATAAAAGTTTGAAAACGATTTCCTAAAGAATCCAATAATTGTTGCTGCCGTTTTAAATCTAACTCTGCCATTACGTCATCTAATAATAATAAAGGAGTTTCTCCTACCACTTGTTCAATTAATTGCAATTCTCCCAACTTTAAAGACAATACTAACGTTCTTTGTTGTCCTTGAGATCCATAATTTTTGGCGGTAGCTTGATTTATCATAAAATCGATGTCGTCTCGATGAGGACCTACTAATGTATTTCCTGAACTAATTTCCGCATTTCGTTTATGATTAATTTCTTCTCTAATTCTATTTTGTATATCTTCTATTTCATTCTCTTTATATTCTACATTTGGAAGATATATTATTTGTAATTTTTCGGTTTTATTACTAATTTGATTATGCCATAATTTTGCTAAAGGTTCTATTTTACTTAAAACTCTTCCTCTTCTTCTCATGACTCGACAACCAGTTTCTACTAATTTATCATCCCATAATTGTAATTCTAATTCTTCCGATTTTGATAAACTAGAAAAAGTCATAATTCCTCGAGTTTTAAAACTTTTTAATAAGGCATTTCTTTGTTTTAAAACTTGTAAATATTGTTTAATAATATAACTATAAATTGGTTCTAATTGTACTAAAAGATTATCCACCCAATTTCTTCTATATTCAGGCGAACCTCTTACTAAATCTATATCTAAACTAGAAAATAAAACAGTATTAACTATACCTAAAAAATCTAAATTACGAGATAATTTCTCATAGTTTAAAGTTAACTCTCTTCTACCTTTAAATGGTAACATTATACCTAAATCATAATCAGCAAAATTACGACTAATATTAGCTTTTATTTGACCATAAACTCGATCTTTATAGACAAAATCTTGTTCTCTACTGGTACGATGACTTTTTAATGTTGATAGTAATTCAATCGCTTCTAATAAATTTGATTTACCTTGAGCATTATTCCCTAAAATAATTATTTTATTACTATGAAAATTAACTTCTTCTTGAATATAATTACGAAAATAACTAAGATAAATATTCTTTAAAAACATAACACAATAATTGATATTTAATAATTAGCAATTGTTTTTATCTCCTTGGGAGGTTATAATCAGCTTGAAAATGTAATAATAGTTATCTTATCAAAGTTGTGACTATCGAATTATTGAATAAAGTTATTCTCAGAAGTTAACTATCAATTGTTCATCATCAACGGTCAATTCTTTTCTCTGATTTATAGTTTCTCACATATAATTTAAGATTCCTATTATTAACTTATTTACCTCATTAATTTTTTGAGATTCTTCCTATGAGCAAAAAAAATCAACTACTATCAATAACTTTATGTTTAGTAACTATTATAACAGTTTATTTTAGTTATATTCCTAATGCAAATGCTTACAGTAAAGATAATATTGCACAATTAATAAAAGAAAATAAATGTATAAAATGTGATTTATCTAACTATCATTTTCCCAAAAATAAGTTTAACTTAGAAAAAGCTAATTTATTCAAATCAAACTTACATAAAACTAACTTTACTAATCTTAATTTACGAAAAGCTAACTTCTCAGAAACTGATTTAACTTTTAGTAATTTAGAAAAAATTAACGCCAAAAAAACGGATTTTAGAAAAGCCGATTTAACTCATAGTAATCTAAAAAACAGTAATCTTAGTCAAGCAAATTTTTCAGAAGCAACTCTTAATCATAGTAATTTTAGTCATAGTATTTTAGAAAGAAGTGATTTTGAAAAAGCAGATTTATCAGAAAGTAATTTTATTCAAGCCAATCTTTCAGGTGCAAATTTTCACAACGCAAATCTAACCAAAGCCGACTTAGATTTAGCTAATTTGAGTAGTAAAAGTAAAAAACATTTGACTAATTTTTCTAACGCTAATTTAACTCAAATACAGTTAATCAATGCTAACTTACAAAAAGTAAACTTTAGTAATGCTAATTTATATCAAGCAGATTTTGATGGTAGTGATTTAACAGAATCGATCTTAGAAAAAGCTAATTTAGCCGAAGCAAATCTCAGTCATGTTAATTTAAGTAATGCTGACTTACGCCATGCTAATTTAATTAATGCTTCTCTTGTTTATGCTAATTTAAGTAATGCTAATCTTAAAAATGCCAACCTTGAAAAAGCTAATTTAACAGGAGTAAATCTCACAAATACTAATTTAAAAGGTGCAATTATGCCTGACGGTTCAATTCATAATTAGTTTAAATAGGTTTTAGATATTAGGTATTAGGTTAAATTATTAACTTTTAACATTTATTTAGCGAATAAAATTACTTATTAACCATAATAAACAAAAAGTAAATAACGTTGCAAATTGTTCCGATCCTAAACTAATATTTAAGCCAATTCCTATAGATAAATTAAATAAAATATTAGCTAAAGAAACACCAATTATAAAAGCAATAAAAGTAATTCCTAGCGATCGCCAAAACAATCTTCTTTTACGATATAAAACAAAAAAACTTGTTCCCACACCACCAGTTAATAAAAGAGGTAATATTTGACTATTTGTATTAAAAATACTGATAGCAATTAAGAGAAGAAAAACGATACCGTTAAGAGAAATTTCTTTCACCGATGGTTGATCTAATAAATCATTTAACCATAAAGAAACTTTTTTTGCTGTGGGATTATTTTCGATAGTTAATATTTTTTTAGTTTCCATAATTTTTTCAGGAAATCTAATTTGTTCGGGTACTTTAATTTTACCTTCTTGTCTGAGTCTTAATCGTTGCATAATAATCGCATCATAAGCAATTTCGATACTTTCAATGGCTGGGGGATCATTTTGATATTTTTCCTTAAGATTTTGTTTTGCTGCCTGTATTTCGTCAAAAGAAGCATTTTCTGTAAGGCCTAATTGTTCATAAGGATTTAACTCAGTCATTTTTGTTTTATTCCTCCAATTCTCAATAATTATTAATAACCTTAACTTGAATAAATGAATTTGATTAATTTGCACTCATTAACAAATAATATTATAGTTAAACTCAGTACCTTAATTTTTAGGATAATTTTAGATGATTATTTTACTTTATCTTTAAAATCGATCCTGATAAAATTAAATATTCAAACTTTGATGAATACCGCCACCAAAAACTAATATGGAAGTAGCTTTAGCTAAAATTCTAATCGTTGATGATGATATTCACATTAGCAATTTAATCAGACGTTTTCTTACCCAAAAACAATATCTTGTGGAATCTGCCTCTGATGGAAAAACTGCCACAGAAATATTTAATCGTTTTCGCCCAGATTTAGTTATTCTTGATATAAATTTACCCGATACTCTCGGTTATAATCTCTGTCAAGAAATGCAGAATCAGAACGATGTTTTTATTTTAATGCTTACCAGTCGCACCGATGTTGAAGATAAGAAAAAAGGCTTTTTAATTGGCGCGGATGATTACCTCACCAAACCTTTTGACTTAGAAGAATTAGAATTTAGAGTACAAGCCATTTTGCGTCGCAAACGAATAATTAACTCTACAGATATTAATATCCTACAATTTGGTAGTTTAATTATTAATCCTGAAACTCGACAAATAATCTTCAATAATGAAGAAATAATTTTTACCAGTTTAGAATTTGATCTTCTTTATTTTCTTGCTAGTAATCAAGGTAAAGTATTTCGCCGAAAAGATTTAGTTAATAACGTCTGGAAAAATAACCCTATGGGTGATAATCGGGTGGTGGATGTTCATATCGGGCAAATTCGCCGTAGAATAGACTCTGACCCTAATAAACCCCCCTATATCTCTACTGTACGAGGGGTAGGTTATAAATTCGACTTTATTGACTCCACTAAAAAAAATTAATCTCTTCCTAATATTCAAGGTAAGATTAAGGAAAGGTAAAACAATGTCTTTATATGATATTCTCAACATATAACAAAACTACTCCTCAATCTAATTACCGTTACCATCTTAATCGGATTTCCCTTAATAATGGTTTAACTTTAATACATCAAGAAATTTCCTCTACATCTGTTGTTGTCGCTGATATTTGGGTTAATGCAGGAGTTACTACTGAACCTCAATCGTGGTCTGGAATGTCTCATTTTTTAGAACACATGATCTTTAAAGGGACAAAAAATATATTACCCGGAGATTTTGATTATATTATTGAAAATACTGGAGGTTACTCCAACGCAGCCACAGGTTATGATTATACTCATTTTTACTTAACCACCGCCTCTGGATATTTACCTGACACTTTACCTTATTTAGCAGAAATATTATTACAAGCAGAAATACCCGATGAAGAATTTTACCTTGAAAGAGATGTAGTATTAGAAGAAATCCGCTCTAGTAATGATGACTATGATTGGATTATTCTTCAACATCTCGCTAGTAGTATTTATCCCAATCATCCTTATGGACGTTCCGTTTTAGGAGAAGAATCATTATTATTAAATAATACTCCTAATCAGATGCGATGTTATCATAAAACCCACTATCAACCAGAAAATATGACCGTTGTTTTAGTTGGTAACATTACTCAAGATAAAGCAATTTCTTTGGTAGAAAAATGTTTCCAAAATTTTAGTCCTCGTTCTGAATGTCCTAAAGTTACATTTGATAGTGAACCACCGATGATTGATATTCGCCGTCAACAACTATTTTTTCCCCGACTTCAACATTCACGCCTCGTTATGGGGTGGCTTGGCGCTGGTATTGATAACCTAGAAGGTGCGATCGCCCTTGATATGTTATCAGTAATATTAACAGGAGGCAGAACTTCAAGACTAATCAGAAAACTCCGAGAAGAAGAACATTTAGTATTAGACATAAGTTGTGATTTTTCCCTACAAAAACACTCTAGCTTATTTACTATTTCCGCTTATTTATCTCCTGATAAAATGACTATCCTAGAAGATAAAATTAGAAACGAAATTCATCAATTACAACAAAATCCGATTACCGTTCAAGAACTAATAAATTGTCAGAAAGCCTTATGTCATAACTATATTTTCTCCACAGAAACCCCAGAACAATTAGCTGGTTTATATGGTTATTATGAGATGCTAGAAAATGCACATTTAGCCTTAAAATATCCTCAGATTGTCAAAAATTTATCCCCAGAAAAACTCCAAAGTTATGCTTGTCAATATCTTTCTCCTGAATATTATGCTCTTTGTCATATAGAATGTTGTTAATATAAAAATCATTTATTATTGATCAATATCTATGAATAGAAAAACTCAAAAAATAACTAAAAAATTACGTCTATTAATAGTTCTTTTTATTCCTCTAACGATCCTTTTATACTTATTAAGAGGATTTGGTTTATTAAGTTTTTTACCCGGAGGAATATTCTTATTTTTTATCATTGCTTCCCTCTTTCTTTTAATCAGTTTTTTAATAACCGAAACCTTGAGTTAAATTATCAATATCTCTAAAAATTAAAGAATTATAATTGATAACTCCTTTTTTATTAGTAGTAAAAAATATTCAACTAATAAAATAGACACAAGCCACCCCTCCCCGACCGCAACGGGTCAAGAAAAGGTGGCTTTATTTTATATCTTAATTATAACCTTTTAATTTGAAAATGTCAAGTATTTATCAGATTTTTTATTAATTATTTTTAAAGAGAAAAGAGGATAATTTTTATGTATTAATGATCAAGGTTTTCTAATTTTATGCGAGGATCAACTACTTTTAATAACAAATCTGCCACTAAGTTCCCAATAATTAACATAGTAGCTCCCATCATTAAACTAGCCATAACTAAATATAAATCTTGAGCTTGTACTGCTTGTAATATTAATCTTCCTAACCCAGGCCAATTAAAGAAATATTCAGCGATAAAAGAGCCACTTAATAAACTAGCAAATTCAAAGCCTAAAAGAGTTATTAACGGATTAATTGCATTGCGCAAAGCATGAATATATAAAACTTGATTTTCAGGTAATCCTTTCGCCCTTGCAGTTTGTATGTAATCTTGTCTTAGTACATCTAAAAGTTGCCCTCTTGTAAGTCTTTGTAAACCTGCAAAACTGGTAATACTTAAAGCAATAGTAGGTAAAATCATATGCCAAGCTATATCTCTAACTTTTCCCCACCACGATAATTCATCATAATTAATACTTGTCATGCCACCAATAGGAAAAATCGGCACTAAGTTTTGAGCTAGGATTAGTAATAATAAAGCGGTAATAAAGCTAGGAAAACCTTGCCCAAAATAACTAATTACTCTTAATACCCTATCAGTAACGGTGTTTTGTTTGACGGCGCTAATAATTCCTAAAGGTAAAGCGATGGCCCATGTAATAATAATAGAAGAAAAAGCTAAAAGTAAAGTAGCAGGTATTCTTTCTAAAATAAGACTAGATACAGAACGAGAATAAACGAAACTTTGCCCAAAGTCAAATTCAGTAATAACTTGTTTAAACCATAACCAATATTGCTGTAAAGGCGGTTTATCTAAACCAAAACGAATTTTTAACTCCTCAAGGGTTTCTTGAGAAATAGTCGGATTTTGTCGCAAATTATCAAGATAATCCCCTGGCGCTAATTGAATAATCGCAAAACTTAACATTGATGCTAATAATAACGTTAAAAATCCTTGAGATATACGTTTAATAACATAAATTACATTCTCATTAAATAACCAATAATTTTTCATCGTTGAAGATTTGAAGTTAGGCAAAAAATCTTAAAACTAAAAGCAAAATTAAGTACAAACCAATTCCACAAAGTTCGTTAATATTTGTAAACCATGATGGGATGATTTTTCTGGGTGAAATTGCACTGCCATTAAATTATCTTTGGCGATCGCTGCAGTTACAGTTTGTGAACCATGAGTAACTTGTCCAGAAATTACCCTAGAATCAGAGGGAGTGACATAATAAGAATGTACAAAATAGACATAAGGAGAAAGAGGAAGATTTTTCCATAAAGAATGATTGTTTTGCGTAAAATCAAGAGTATTCCACCCCATATGAGGAATAGTTAAATTTGCTTCCGATTGAAAACGCCTTACTTTACCCTTAATAATACCTAAACCTTCTTCTTTTCCTTCCTCCGAAGCCTCAAATAAAATTTGTAATCCTAAACAAATACCCAAAAAAGGCTTACCACTTTTAACCGCTTGTGTGATAGGCTCAATCAAATCTCTTTCCTTTAAATGTTGCATAGCAGGATCAAAAGAACCTACACCGGGTAAAACTACCCCATCAGCTTGGGCAATTTCCAAGGGGGAGGAAGTAATTTTCGGGGTTGCACCAGCTTTTTCTAAACCCTTACAAGCAGAGTGCAAATTTCCCATATCATAATCAATTACAGCAATTACAGTCATTTGTCAACTCAAATTTACAATTATTAACTACTTAAATATTGCTCTAAATCTTCCACTAAACGGGTTAATTCCGCTTCCGAAGTCAATCTTAAACGTTCATCTCTAACGGTAACTAACACTTTAGCAGAAAAAGGACTAGGATAAATATTCGGATTACAAAATACCTCAAAAAAAACATCTCCAGTATATTGATATTCCATCGCTTTTTTAGGTGTCGGTTTACCACCTGTTTTTGCGTGTAAAGTAATCTCTTTCAAACTTTGCATTAAAACAGCAATATCTTGTTTAAGTTTTTCAGCACCATTAAGACTAAAATTAAAAGATACTGCACCTTGAAGAAGATTAAGGGTGAATTGACTCATTCCATTAGATTTTTTTTCGGTTATTAACTGCTTTTTATCTTATACCACCTGAGATGAAAATAATTAGCTATTCATTCAGGAAGAAGATTTATACTCAGATTTTGCACCTCGTTAAAAATTAACTGGTGATGCTAGGGCAAAGGGCAAGGGGCAAAGGACAAAGGGATTAAAATTGACTCAAACTATACTAAAATTGATTTTTTGACTTTTGTTTATTAAGTATTTTTGATCTGATGCAAGATCTCAGTTATACTTACTATTTTATTACTTACTATTTATCGTGACAGGAATACTTTATCTCGTAGCTACTCCCATCGGCAATTTAGAAGATATAACTTTTCGTGCTATTAGAATCTTACAAGAAGTTGATTTAATCGCCGCCGAAGATACTCGACACACGGGAAAATTATTACAACATTATCAAATAAAAACTCCGACAATTAGTTATCATCAACATAACCATCAAACAAGAATAACCGAATTATCAGAAAAATTATTAAATGGTTTAAATATAGCTTTAGTAAGTGATGCTGGTACTCCCGTTATTTCAGATCCTGGTTATCATCTTGTGTTAAGCTGTATTGGAAATGCTATTAATATCATACCCATTCCGGGTGCTATGGCTGGAATAAATGGTTTAATTGCTTCTGGTTTGCCTACAGAAAGATTTTGTTTTGAAGGTTTTTTACCCACGAAAAAGAAATTAAGAGATAATTTACTCCATAGTTTAGTAACAGAAAAACGCACGATAATTTTTTATGAAGCGCCTCATCGTGTAGAAAAAACTTTAAAGGATTTTGCACAGTTTTTTGGACTAAATAGAAATCTTACTCTAGCTAGAGAATTAACAAAACTTCATGAAGAATTTTGGAGAGGTACAATTCAAGAAGCCATTACTTTTTATCAAAATCGTGAACCAAAAGGAGAATTTACCATTATTGTAGAAGGAAATAATCAACAAGAAGAATTAGAATTATCCGAAACAGAAATAAAACTAGAAATGGTTAAATTATTAAATCAAGGAATGAGTAAAAGTGAAGCTAGTCAACATTTAGCAAAATATACCAATTTTTCTCGTCGAGAAATTTATCAATTAACCCTGATAGATGATATTTAAAATTAAATAATTTTAAGGGCAAAATATCTATAAATTAAAATTTTCTTCTCTTTATAATAACTTAATCTTTTCTTAATCATAAAAATCTAAAAGTCATGATTAATTGACAAAATAAAAACTAAGAAAAAAAATGCTCAAAAATAGAATTACAAAATAAAATGAAAGTGATTAAATAATATTGTTTAATCATTTATCATCAAAATTCAACATATATAGTTTTTCATGTCTAAAATAAAAGTAGCTATTAACGGTTTTGGCAGAATTGGCAGACTGGTATTTCGTGCAGGATTAGAAAATCCTAACATCGAATTTGTAGGCATAAATGACTTAGTACCTCCAGAAAGTATTGCTTATCTACTAAAATATGATTCTACTCACGGAAAATTTAACGGTAAAGTAGAAGCTGAATCTAACGGTATCAAAGTTAATGATAAGTTTATCCCTTGTGTTTCTGTGCGTAATCCTGAAGAATTGCCTTGGGGTGAATATGGTGCAGAATTTGTCGTAGAAGCCACAGGCTTATTTACTGATTATGAAGGCGCAGCAAAACATCTCAAAGCTGGAGCAAAAAAAGTTGTAATTTCAGCACCGACAAAAGAGCCTGAAAAAGTCGCAACATTATTAATGGGTGTCAATAATCATACCTATGATGCTAGTAAACATGATATTGTCTCTAATGCTAGTTGTACTACTAATTGTCTAGCACCCATAGCTAAAGTATTAGACGAAAATTTTGGTTTATTAGAAGGATTAATGACCACAATTCACTCTATGACAGCCACTCAGCCCACTGTTGATGGTCCCAGTCGTAAAGATTTACGAGGGGGTAGAAGTGCCACTCAAAACATCATTCCTGCCTCTACAGGAGCGGCTAAAGCAGTAACATTAGTATTACCTCAACTTAAAGGTAAATTAACAGGAATGGCTTTTAGAGTACCAACTCCTGATGTTTCCGCCGTGGATTTGACTTTTCGTACAGAAAAAGCTACTTCTTATCAAGCTATTTGTGAGGCAATGAAAAAGGCTTCCCAAAACGAATTAAAAGGTATTTTAGGCTATACTGACGAACCTGTGGTATCAAGTGATTTTATTACAGATTCCCATTCAAGTATATTTGATGCTGGAGCTGGTATAGAACTTAACTCTAACTTTTTTAAAGTAATTTCTTGGTATGATAACGAGTGGGGTTATTCTTGTCGTATGATAGATTTAATTATCTTTATGGCAGAGTTTTCTTAAAGATAACGTTAATCACAGAAAATAATTGTTAATTATTCCCTAAGACCTCTTGCAAAATAAAAAGTAAAATCTATTTTAGGATCGAAAACGTTAATTTCTTAACTCATTACTCATTACTTATTACTCATTACTTATTACTCATTACTCCACTTCTGCAAGAAGTCTACTAGGTGGAGAATTAGGAATATTGAGAAAAATCTCCTTTCTCTTTTCTTCACCCATGATACATCATGAAGAAATGTAAATAAGTATCTCAGAAAATTTAACAAGACGTAATAAACAAATGCGCAGATACAGGGTATAAAATTATATGAAAGGTTAAAACACTTTTCAAAAACTGATTTCTCCAGAAGAAATTGTCAAAATATTAAGTTTCTTTACAAGTGCTTAACAATAACTTTGACTTAAGCACATAATAAGAGAAACTGATTTTTGGGAAGAAAATCCCGATTCTGGTTTAACTTTTTTGTTGAACTAAAATTTAATAAAACAAACTAACAAACTACTTCTATATAGGAGATTAACTTAAAATGTACGACGCATTCACAAGGGTTGTTTCTCAAGCTGACGCACGTGGTGAGTTCTTAAGCTCTAGCCAAATCGATGCTTTAAGCCAAATGGTAAGTGACAGCAACAAACGTATTGATACTGTAAATCGTATCACCAGCAACGCTTCTGCTATCGTTACCAACGCTGCTCGTTCTTTATTTGCTGAGCAACCTCAATTAATCGCACCCGGCGGAAATGCTTATACTAGCCGTCGTATGGCTGCTTGTCTTCGTGACATGGAAATCATCTTACGTTACGTTACCTACGCTATTTTCTCTGGTGACGCTTCCGTATTAGAAGATCGTTGTTTAAATGGACTTCGTGAAACCTACTTAGCTTTAGGTACTCCTGGTTCTTCCGTAGCTGTTGGCGTTCAAAAAATGAAAGATGCAGCTATTGCGATCGCTAATGATACCAACAATATTACCCTTGGTGATTGTAGTTCTTTAATGGCTGAAGTTGCTACTTACTTTGATCGTGCTGCTGCTGCAGTTGCATAGGTATAACCATACCAATTAAGTTCAATTAATTCACATAACATAATATAATTTAGGAGAAATAAATCACAATGAAAACCCCTTTAACTGAAGCAGTATCAGCAGCAGATTCTCAAGGACGTTTCTTAAGCAGCACCGAACTTCAAACCGCTTTCGGTCGTTTTCGTCAAGCAACCGCAGGTTTACAAGCCGCTAAATCCTTAACCGATAACGCACAACGTTTAGTTGATGGTGCAGCAAATGCAGTTTACAACAAATTTCCTTACACCACCACAACTTCTGGTGCTAACTTCGCTTCTACTGCCGAAGGTAAAGCAAAATGTTCTCGTGACATCGGTTACTACTTACGCATGGTAACATACTGTTTAGTAGCTGGTGGAACTGGTCCTATGGATGAGTACTTAATCGCTGGTATTGATGAAATCAACCGTAGTTTTGACTTATCTCCTAGCTGGTATGTTGAAGCATTAAAATACATCAAAGCTAACCATGGTTTAAGTGGTGATTCTGCTGTTGAAGCTAACTCCTACCTCGACTACGCTATCAACGCTCTTAGCTAGTCTCTTTTTCTACTTCAGAGTAATTCTCAAAGGCTTTATAATGCTTTTGTCATCAAATAAAAATCCTTGTGATTATCAAGGTTAAAATAAAAATCGTTGCCTGAGAAAATTTGCGAATACGAATTAATAAGCGTGTTTGTTGATTTTTTCGGGCAATGTTGTTTTAAGAATAAAAAATTGATAATTATTTTTGTATTAATACAAGTATGCTATCATTAGGATAATTAAAAGTATTGATCAGAAATAAAATTATGAACAGTTTACAAAATATTTTGGAGAAATACTGTCTTGAGGATAAAACAGGTTTATTGCTTCTGAGTATGCCAACGGGTTTTGGAAAAACCCATAATGTTTTAGATTTTATTTATCATAATTATCCGCAATTTAAAGCACAAGGTAGAAAAATTATCTTCATTACTAACCTAAAAAAGAATTTACCTTATCAAGATTTAAAAAAGCGTTTTATTCAAGATAATAAAGAAAAAGAATATCAAGAAAATGTTTTATTTATCAATTCTAATTTAGATTTTGTCATTGATAATTTACTAAATTGTGAGATTCCAGAGGATTTTAAAAAGAGTGAAAACTATAAAAAATTATTTAATAAAATAAAACACTTAGAAAATTTAGAGAAAGATAAAAAAAATATTGATTTAGATTATTTGCAAGGACTAAAAAATGATATTAAGGATAAATATGAACCTAGTTTTAGATATGAGATTATAGAAACTTTAAAACAAAAATGCAAGAAGAAAGAAAAACGTTTAGAATTAATCAAAAACGATAGTAATTATCAATGGATTGGTAAATTATATCCGACAGTTTTTACCGATAATAGAACAGTTTTATTCTTGAGTATAGATAAGTTTTTCTTAAAAAATTCTACTCTTATTGAACCATCTTATTATTGTTATCATAACTTAGCTAAAAATTCTCTAGTTTTTATTGATGAATTTGACACTACTAAAGATACGATTTTAAATCGAATAATTGAAGAAGGAAACAAACATAAAATTGATTTAATCTCATTATTTTCTAATATTCATAATAATATTAATAATAGTGAATTTCCTAAATATTTTCTCGAAGAATCTGAGAAAAGACAAAAACAAAAAATATCTCAGAATAAAAATTGGAAATCTTTAACAGTAATCATAGAAGAATTAAGACAAGAATCTCAAGATATTTATCAAAAATTTAACTTAAAATATGCCTATAAATTGAATATTAATGATTCGGATAAATCCAGAAATTTTCTATTTTATGACTATGAAAATCATAATGTTTTAAACCGTGATTATCAATTAATTATCAATACTGATAATGAGGATAATATTAATTGGATTAAAAAAGTTAAACATGAAGAAATAGGTTCTCAAAAAAATAAGACAATACCATATTTATTAGGACAAGTAAGAGGTTTTATAACTTATTTTGAAACAAGAATTAGTTTTTTAGCTGAAAATTATCATAACTTAAAAAAAGAAAAAGGTGACGATATTTATTCCCTTGAATCAGCTATTCGCTCAATTTTAGATTTTACTTGTAAAGAAGTAGATAAAAAAACTACTGATTGGTTAATGGAAAATATCCTAAAAATTTCCAATTCTTCGGCTAGTATGTCAAAGAATGAAAAACAAATAAATGAATTTCAAAGTTTTTATGAAGTAGGTTTTAAATATCATGATATTGTGGATAATGATAACCATGATTTAAGCTCTAAAATTTATTTTTATAACTTTAATCAGACTCCTGAAGGTTTTTTATGGAAACTATGTCAGCAAGGGATGGTAGTAGGAATTTCTGCTACTGCTAGTATGGATACTAATATTGGTAATTATGATATTAAATTTTTAAAACAATATCTAAAAAACTCTTTTTATTCCCTTTCGGAAGACGAAATTAATCAATTAAAAAATGAATATGAAGTGATAACAAAAGGTTATAATCAAATCGAAATTAAAGCTAAATTTATTGGTACAGAAGATAAAAATGAAGCCTTAGAAATACTTAAAACAATAGTAAAAGATGAAGTATGCGCTAATAGTTTACTAACTGAATCTCAAGGAAATAAATATGTTTTTTGTCGTTATGTAAGATTATTAGAAGCATGGCAATATTTTAATCAAAATGAAGATTGTCAGGCTTTTATTTGCTTTTTAAATAAGTTTCCTAAAGATGATGACTCAAAGTTAGATTTAAAGATAATTAATCCTTATTTTTGTTATGCCAATGGTTTTGATCCTAATGAAGATAATTTACAATTAATTAAAAAGCAATATGTGATTTTAAGTAGTAAAAACTTTGATGAAGAATTAAAAAAATTAAAGGAAAGATTAGCTACAGGTGAAAGAATTTTTATTATTTCTACCTATCAAACTTTAGGTGCAGGAGTTAACTTACAATATACTATCCCCGAAGGTTTTAACGCAGTTAAAATTAATGATTTTGATGATAGATTAGAAATGGATATTAATGGTGTTTATTTAGAAAACCCAACTAATTTATTAATCACTATTAATAGTAATGAAGAAGAAAAAAATCAAGATAAAAATTTTATTAAACATCTTTTTCAATTAGAATTTTTATTAGAAAATGGTGTTATGTCTCGCCAACAATTTAAAGGTAAATTAGATGAGGCTTTTCATAAATATATCGGAGATAAAAATTATCGCTCAAAAAGTCATATTAAGTTGCCTGAAACTTCTGCTTTTACTAAATATTTAAACAAAGTAATTATTCAAGCATTAGGAAGAATTTGTCGTACTAATATGAAAGCCTCAACTATTCATATTTTGGCAGATAGTAGTATCAAAAAATATCTTAATCGTGTTCAATTACCTTCAGAGATTATTCCCGTTAAAGAATATCAAGAATTAGTGAAAAATTGTAATCAATCGATGATATTTTCAGAAGAAATAAAAGAAGCAAAAAATAAAGCTGAAACTACAAGTGAGCAGGATTTTAAGTATATTCAAAATAGATTAAATAATATTTGGGATGCTAAAGATATTGAAAAATGGAAATCCTTAAGAAAGCAAGTTTTATGTCAGCCAACGATTGTTAATAAATTAGATTGTGAAAAAGAGTGGTTTAAAATTTATATAGAATTATCAAAACCTAATAATTATTACAGATTTACTCAAACAAATGATTATGGAAAAGTAAAAATTTTCTTTGATAAAAATGAGGGAAATCAAGAAGTAAGTGAAATGTCTGCTAAATTACCAGAATTAATGAAAATTGACTTATTAAAAGACTTATTTATTGAGAATAATTGGGCTACTAATTTTGAGAAAGCAGAATTAATAATTAGCCCACCAATTTTTAATAATATTTATAAGGGTGCATTAGGAGAAGTTTGTGGTAAACATATTTTAGAGACCTATTCTGATATTAAACTATTAGAACTTGATGATATTGAATTTGAAAGATTTGATTTTAAAACTGCCGATGGTATTTATTTTGACTTTAAATATTGGAATAATTTTGATCAAGATGAAGAAACAGAGTTAGAGAAAATTCGAGCTAAAATGACTGAAATTAACGCTCAAAAAGTATTTATTATTAATATTTTAGCCAATACTGATAATTGTGCATTTATCCCTAAGTATCATCAGGAGAAAAAAATAATTATCATTCCTTTTCTATGTCAAAATAATAAAATTGTTCCAAAAGCAATAGACTATTTATCCAATAATTTATCATGACTATTATTACTAATCGTTTAAAATTTACCTTTCATCTTGATAATATTAAAAATGATTTTATTTTTCTTGCTTTTAAAAGAATAGATAATAATAGCAGATGGTGGGGTGCAAAAGTATTAGATTCTCTTTTAGGTGATGAATATAAAGCCTTAGCTGTTTGTTATACAGAAAAATATGCTTTTGCTATGTTTAAAAAACAAGAAAATAATGCTTATAAATTAATAACACGACTAAGAAATTATAGCGGTGATGATACACAAGAAAATGAAAAAAAAGAAGATTTTATAGTTAATGAAGTTGAAATAAAAAATCTCAATATCGATAATGGTGAAAGTTTTATTGATAGTGAAGCCTTAGCTCGTTTATTATTAAATTATCTTGGTTCATCAAGATCAAAATATCCTAGTCTTCAGTTTTCTAATCTTACTGGTTGTTTGTTAAAAGTGCCTAGTTTAAACAGCAATAAATTATATAAATCCATACAAGTTGGAGAAGTAAATCTTAATTATATTAATAATACTGACAATGAATTTTTGCTTAATGTGAGTATGGAAACTTATCGTTTAAAAATAGATATTTTCTCTGAATTAAAAACTGCAACAGGTAAACGTAAAATACAAGTCCAAAAATATTTAAACCGTCCACAATATGTACTATTTGATGGTAACAATATTTTAAGAAGATCCTTGGGAGAAAAAGACAAAAATGATCCGAAAAAAACTTATATTAAAGCAGGAATAAAAGGTAAAAAAACTCATCAAGATTTTCTAAAGTTTAAAAATATAGAAGATTTTAAAAGCAGTAGGGGAGGAATTTTAAATCAAGTAATTAAGGATATAAAAGAGCATCTTAATAAGTATCTAACAGTAGAGTTTATTCCATTAAAAATTGATGAATGTATTGAGTTTGATTCAAAAAATTTAATATTTAAAAAGCCTGAGAAACTTCATTATATTCTCGATAATCAAAGAATTAATATTGTTGATTTAGTTAAAGATGAAACCTCCCAAAAATTAGTTAATGATATTCAAGAATTATTGAAACCCTTTTTTAAGGATCAAAATTTAGTTTCTATTAATAATCATGAAATTGAAGGAGTTTTTAATCTGAGAATTATTCATGATAAAAACTATTATCAACGTAATAATATTGAAGATGAATACTTACTATCAGATAAAATTACCCCAAGACAACATTTAACTATTGAATCGGGAGAAAATATCTCTAAAGCTATTATTAAAACTTTGATTAAAGAATTAATTATCAAACAAGATATTGCGTATAAAAAAATTAGTCTTTTTGATTGGAATAATATCGTACAATCATCTCCATCAGCTACTTTTAAATCTAATCAATCAAACAATAAAAATAATACTCAATTAAGTCCTTTTGATTTAGATAAGTTAGAAGATGAAATAAAATCAGAGAAAAAGTGGATATTTGGGCAATATAAAAAAAATAGTAATAATGAAGATAATCAAGATAATAAGATTTTAATTTTTATGATTATTAATCCAGACGGTAGTTTTGAATTTGAAAATTTAGATACTCGTGAAAGTTTGTTCAATGATCATAAATATCAAGATTATTACAAGTATATTGAACAATTTGAAAAAAATAAGACAAAATCATCTTTTCAGTTTGAAGGTTTTGTTATGTCAGATAGTGGCGATATTAATTTAATTTTTCACTCCAATGAAATTACTTTACCTAACTTACCAGAAATAGAATATTTATTAAAAGAAATTGAAAAAAAATTACCAGAAAACCTGAACAATGGTTTAGCAATTATTAATATTATTCAAGAATTTTTACCGTTATATCCTAACTTAAAGAAAAGAAAATTTGAGGATTTTTGTGAACAACTTAAAAATAATTATACTTATGATATATCCAAGAAAGAATTATATAATTTAATTCAACAATATTTAGGTTCACAACGTAACCATAACGGAAAAATATCTTATACTGCGAATACTGATGAAGCGACTAAATTTAGAGATTATTTATTAGAAAAATATCAAGTGAGATTTAGGTTTCCTAAAGATAATGAAACTCTCGATTTTGTATTTGCTAATGCTTTAAATATTAATTATTTTGGTGAAACCGATACCGAAGCCTATTATTTTGTAGGCGATCGCACAGAGCAAATTCAAACATCTTTCAAGGATGCTTGTCATATTCGCAAAATTATAGCTATCAAAGGTTGTAAATTAATTTTTAGAGATTTATTAAAAACGATGGATGTTGACTTTGTACGCACAGGTCAAAGTACGGTAATTCCTTTCCCTTTTAAATATATTCGAGAATATCATAATCTTAATTATTAACTAAAATTTTTACCACAGAAAGATTTTATATTTAAAAGTATTTACTTAATCATTAGTGGATCTTTTTTCTTCTAAGAAGTTAATAAAATTCAGTTGATGTAGTTTGATTAATATGAAGAATCGTAAAAAAAATCGAAAATAAGTCATAAAAAATAACTCTAAAATCTAAAATAGACTTAAACTAAATTATAAATAAGTAATTTTTATATTCAAGTTAAATAATTAGTTAAATATATTATCTTGAATCATTGACATAAATTATCTTAATTAGTGGTCAAAATACAAATATTGAGAATTTAAAATATGGGAAAACCAACAGGATTTTTAGAGTTTACAAGGGAATTACCTGTCGATAAAGCTCCCCTTGAAAGAATTAATAATTGGGATGAATTTCACTTACATTTGCCCGAAGAAAATCTCCGTAATCAAGGTGCAAGATGTATGGATTGTGGAACACCTTTTTGTCATACAGGAGAACTTATTAGCGGTATGGCTAGTGGTTGCCCCGTTAATAACTTAATTCCTGAGTGGAATGACTTGATTTATCGAGGTTTATGGCAAGAAGCACTAGATAGACTTCATAAAACTAACAACTTTCCTGAATTTACTGGTAGAGTTTGCCCTGCTCCTTGTGAGGGTTCTTGTGTACTAGGAATAAATAATCCTCCCGTCACCATCAAAAATATAGAATGTTCTATTATAGATCACGGTTGGGATCAAGGTTGGGTAAAGCCTCAACCTCCTGAAAAACGTACTGGCAAAAAGATTGCCATTGTAGGCTCAGGCCCTGCAGGTTTATCGGCGGCGGCACAACTTAATAAAGCAGGACATTCTGTCACGGTTTATGAAAAAGATGATCGCCCTGGTGGATTGTTAATGTATGGCATTCCTAACATGAAACTGGATAAAGAAAAAGTTGTCTTGCGTAGGGTGAAACTGTTAGAAGAAGAAGGAGTTAAATTTGTTTGTAATAGTACCATCGGCAAAGACATTCCAGCGGAAACTTTAGTTAATGATAATGATGCGGTAATTCTTGCTATCGGTGCTGGAAAACCTCGTGATTTACCCATAGAAGGGCGATCGCTCAAAGGGATCAATTTTGCCATGGACTTCCTCACCGCTAACACTAAAGCCGTTTTAAGTGATAATCCAGAAGAATTTATCTCAGCAAAAGGAAAAGATGTTGTGATTATTGGCGGTGGTGATACTGGTACAGATTGTGTTGGTACATCTATAAGACATGGTTGCAATAGTGTAACCCAGTTAGAAATCATGCCTCAGCCCCCAGAAATACGAGCAAAAAACAACCCTTGGCCCGAATATCCGAAAATTTATCGTTTAGATTACGGACAGGAAGAAGCCGCCGCTAAATTCGGTAATGACCCTAGAGTTTATACTACAACTGCCACTAAATTCGAGGGAGACTCCGAAGGTAACGTGATCGCCGTGCATACGGTGGAAGTAGAATGGGCAAGAGATGAGCAAGGGCGTTTTACGCCTAATCCCATCAAAGGTACAGAAAAAAGATTACCCGCACAATTAGTCTTACTGGCCATGGGTTTTCTCGGTCCTGAACAGTTATTATTAGAACAAATGGGCTTAGAAAAAGATAATCGCAGTAATATCAAAGCCGAATATGGAGAATATGCTACAAGCATCCCCAATGTATTCGCCGCAGGAGATTGTCGCCGAGGTCAAAGTTTGGTAGTGTGGGCATTTAATGAAGGGCGTGGTGTCGCTAAAGAGTGCGATCGCTTCCTCATGGGATATACCGATTTACCATAAAAAATTATCCACCATTTATGTAGTTTTTTTAAGGGCTTCTGGCCCTTTTTTGATGTGTTAATTAATAACAAATAACTCAAAAAGTGTGTAGCTTATTTTCGGTATTTAAAAATACATTTTATGGATATTAGTTTTGAATGTCCGTCACTAATATTGACAAAACTTTTTTTTACTCAGATTTTAAATTGTTCAATCTTCAATTAACCTGCTACTAAACCTCCTCCAAAGGCACTAGAAATAGCGATAGTATCATCAGCTTTGACAAAATCAGGATCATCTTCAATTAACAGTAACCGCATAAATTACTTTTTTTGATATTTTGGGGGAATATTCTTTCAATTACCTGTTGCCTATTGCCTTTCTTAAAATTATCATTAATATAGAACATATAAAAAGAAATCTCTAATAAAATAAGCCCTTGTCAATAGAGCATATCAAAGTTAGAATAGATAATCTGAATATTCTATAATAAAAACTAAAGATTTCCTTTTTTGAGGAATTTTTTAGGATATATTTAATTAAGTAACTTATATAAATAGAAGATAGTGGCTAACTCAAAATCCGCAACAAAAAGAATCGATATTAACGAGCGTAATCGTATGCGTAACAAGGCTTACAAATCTGCCGTTAAAACTCTCATGAAAAAATATTTTCAAGCAGTAGAGGTTTATGCTTCCTCTCCTAGTGAAGAACAATTACAAACAGTACAAACTTCTATGTCTATAGCCTATAGCAAAATTGATAAAGCAGTAAAACGTGGGGTTTATCATAAAAATAATGGAGCGAGAAAAAAAGCTAGATTAGCAAAAGCATTAAAAAATGCTGTACCTCAAGCATCCTAAGTTATCTTGATTTGATCAAGGAAAATTAAGCATTATTTGTCATAGTCAAAAATAACTTTAAAAGTACTAAACTGCTTAAAAATAATACTATAAAATATAGGCAGCAATGCAACTAATAGATACCCACGTTCATGTAAACTTTGACTTATTCAAAGAAGATTTGGATTCAGTCTGTAATCGTTGGCAGTCCGCAGGAGTTAGTAAATTAGTTCACTCTTGTGTCCATCCCGACGAATTTGAAAGTATTAAACAGTTGTGTTTGCGATTTCCTCAATTGTATTGTTCCGTAGGTTTACACCCATTAGATGCCCAGAAATGGCAAGGGGAAAAAACCTACCAACAAATCTTACAATCAGCAAAATCTCATCCTAAAGTTGTCGCCATTGGTGAAATGGGATTAGATTTTTACAAAGATGATCAGCAAGAGCTACAAAAAGAAGTTTTTTGGCAACAATTGATCATCGCTCAACAATTGAATAAACCAGTTATTATTCACTGTAGGGATGCGGCTACTTCTCTACAGGATATTTTGTGTAAATTTATCCGTGAAAAAGGAAAAGTAACAGGAGTAATGCACTGTTGGGCTGGAAATCCAGAAGAAACTCAATGGTTTTTAGATCTGGGAATGTATATTAGTTTTAGTGGCGTTGTTACCTTTAAAAATGCTAAAACCGTTCACAGTAGTGCCGCTATTGTACCGGGCGATCGCCTATTAATTGAAACAGATTGTCCTTTTCTTGCACCATCTCCTTATCGGGGGAAAAGAAATGAACCTGCTTATGTTATTCATGTCGCTGAAAAACTAGCACAAATTAGAGGAGTATCATTAGATACCATTGCGAGGCAAACTTACGACAACGCTTGTAGATTGTTTAATATATAAAGGAAACGGGCAAAAAAACCAATTGAATATTAAAGTATCAAAATCAGCATAAAACTTAAAGGGTTACGTCTTATTAAAACTCAAAGACAAAAAATAAATTCTTTTTAACCCCTAACCCCGTCCGAAATCTAACATCTTGTAAACATTCCTAAGATATAGGATAATCAAATAACCGATAATTGACAACTGACTTATGAGAACCCAAGAACTGTTACCTGATTTAATCGAAATTCAACGCTCTAGCTATAAATGGTTTTTAGAGTATGGTATTATTGAAGAACTCAACAGTTTTACGCCGATAACCGACTATGCAGGTAAATTAGAATTGCACTTCATCGGTGAAAAATATCGACTAAAAGAGCCAAAATACTATATTGAAGAAGCTAAAAAACGAGATGCTAGTTACTCCGTACAAGTTTATGTCCCTACATTATTATTAAACAAAGAAACAGGAGAACGTAAAGAGCAAGAAGTATTTATCGGTGATTTACCTTTAATGACCGATAGAGGTACATTCTTGATTAATGGTGCAGAACGAGTCATTGTCAATCAAATCGTGCGATCGCCCGGAGTTTACTTTAAATCAGAATTAGACAAAAACGGTAAAAGAACTTACTCCGCTTCTGTGATCCCTAATCGTGGAGCATGGTTAAAATTTGAAACCGATAAACATGGCGTTGTGTGGGTAAGAATTGATAAAACTCGCAAAATTTCTGCCCAAGTGCTTTTAAAAGCCATGGGATTAAGCGATCGTGAAATATTAGATCGTCTTCGTCACCCCGATTTTTATCAAAAAACCCTCGAAAAAGAAGGCAATCCCACCACTGACGAGGCGTTAATGGAACTATATCGCAAATTACGTCCGGGAGAACCTCCTACCGTGAGCGGTGGACAAGCGTTATTAGAAACCCGTTTCTTTGATCCTAAACGTTATGATTTAGGCAAAGTGGGGCGTTATAAAATGAATAAAAAACTACGGTTGACAGTTCCTTATAATCTCAGGGTTTTAACCGTAGAAGACATCTTATCAGTAGTGGATTATTTAATTAATCTCGAATTTGATATTGGTAACGTTGACGATATTGATCACCTTGGAAATCGTCGAGTAAGAAGTGTAGGTGAATTACTCCAAAACCAAGTCAGAGTAGGCTTATCTCGTTTAGAACGTATTATACGAGAAAGAATGACGGTAGGAGATCCAAATACCTTAACTCCTGCTGCTCTGGTGAACCCAAAACCTTTAATAGCAGCCATAAAAGAGTTTTTTGGTTCTTCCCAATTATCTCAGTTTATGGATCAAACTAATCCCCTAGCAGAATTGACCCATAAACGTCGTATTTCAGCTTTAGGGCCTGGTGGTTTAAGTCGAGATAGAGCAGGTTTTGCCGTTCGAGATATTCACCCTAGTCATTATGGACGTATTTGTCCTGTAGAAACTCCTGAAGGACCAAATGCTGGTTTAATCGGTTCATTAGCTACTTATGCTCGTGTTAACGAATACGGATTTATTGCCACTCCTTACTACAAAGTCGAAAATGGGAAAGTACGTTGGGATTTAGCGCCTGAATACCTCACCGCCGACGAAGAAGATGATAAAAGAGTCGCTCCGGGAGATTTATCCACCGATGAAAATGGCGTAATTTTAGGGGAAAGTGTACCCATTCGTTACCGTCAAGAATTTTCTACTACTTCACCAACTCAAGTGGATTATGTAGCGGTTTCTCCCGTACAAATCGTTTCTGTAGCTACCTCGATGATTCCTTTCTTAGAGCATGATGACGCTAACCGAGCCTTAATGGGATCTAATATGCAACGTCAAGCAGTACCTTTATTACGAGCCCAACGTCCTCTAGTGGGTACTGGGTTAGAAGGTCAAGCCGCACGAGATTCAGGGATGGTGATTGTTTCCCGTGACTATGGTACAATTACTTACGTTGATGCTAAAAAAATTAAGCTCAAAACTAAAGACAATCACGAAATTGTTTATAATCTCCAAAAATACGAACGCTCAAACCAAGACACTTGTTTAAATCAAAAACCTTTAGTGGACGAAGGAGAAGACGTTGTACCCGGACAAGTATTAGCCGATGGTTCAGCCACTGAAGGAGGAGAATTAGCCCTAGGCCATAATATCACCGTTGCTTATATGCCTTGGGAAGGTTATAACTACGAGGATGCGATTCTTATCAGTGAACGGTTAGTACAAGAAGATATTTATACAACTATTCACATTGAAAAGCACGAAATTGAAGCTCGTCAAACTAAATTAGGACCTGAAGAAATCACCCGTGAAATTCCTAACGTGGGAGAAGATTCTCTCTTAAACCTTGATGAACAGGGTATTATCAGGGTTGGTGCTTGGGTAGAATCTGGAGATATTTTAGTAGGTAAAGTTACCCCTAAAGGTGAATCAGATCAACCTCCTGAAGAAAAATTATTACGCGCCATTTTCGGCGAAAAAGCCAGAGATGTTCGTGATAATTCCTTACGTCTTCCTAACGGAGAAAAAGGACGGGTTGTTTATGTGCGAGTATTTACCAGAGAACAAGGGGATGAATTACCCCCGGGTGCAAATATGGTAGTAAGGGTTTATATCGCCCAAAAACGCAAAATCCAAGTCGGGGATAAAATGGCAGGGCGACACGGTAATAAAGGGATTATTTCCCGTATTTTAGCCCGTCAAGATATGCCTTATTGCCCTGATGGAAGCCCCGTTGACATTGTCTTAAATCCTCTGGGTGTACCTTCTCGGATGAACGTGGGACAAGTGTTTGAATGCCTTTTAGGTTGGGCTGGTGAACATTTAGGCTACCGCTTTAAAATGACTCCCTTTGACGAAATGTACGGAGAAGAAGCCTCTCGTAATACCGTTAATGGTTTGTTAAAAGAAGCCTCTCAAAAACCGGGTAAAGATTGGGTATTTAATGAAAATGAACCGGGTAAAATCCAACTTTATGATGGTCGCACGGGGGAAGCATTTGATCGCCCCGTAACAGTGGGTAAAGCCTATATGCTCAAATTAGTTCACTTAGTTGATGATAAAATTCACGCTCGTTCTACAGGTCCTTACTCTTTAGTTACACAACAACCCCTCGGTGGTAAAGCTCAACAAGGAGGACAAAGATTTGGAGAAATGGAGGTATGGGCATTAGAGGCTTACGGTGCTGCTTATACTTTACAGGAGTTATTAACGGTTAAGTCTGATGATATGCAAGGGCGTAATGAGGCATTAAATGCCATTGTCAAGGGTAGAGCGATTCCTCGCCCTGGTACTCCTGAGTCCTTTAAAGTACTTCTAAGAGAATTACAATCTCTTGGCTTGGATGTGTCTGTCCATAAAGTATTAGAGGATAACGAGGAAGTTGAAATTAACCTCATGGATTCAGGTAATCGTACCCCTAAACGTCCTACTTACGAAAACTTAGCGAGTTTAGGTCAAGATGACGACGACGAATATTAAATTAATTAGGAATTAGGAATTAATTTAGTTACCAGTAAACGATTGTTAATTTTATCAAGCATCTGATAACTTCAAAAACTGAATTACTCATTCCTCATTACTTTTACTTATTATCAATTATTAATTATCATCTACACAATATGCCTACAGAGAAAAAAAACCAAACTTTCTATAACACTGTTATCGATAAAGGTGCTCTTAAAAAACTCATTTCTAAAACCTTTACTGAATATGGTTCTGCTCGTTGTTCATCGGTTTGTGACAAACTAAAAACCATGGGTTTCCGTTATGCGACTCAAGCCGCAGTTTCTATCAGTATCGAAGATTTAAAAGTACCAGACGCTAAAAAAGCCATGTTGGCAGTGGCGGAAAGTACTATCAAAGATACTATTAATCGTTATGCTAATGGTGAAATTACTGAAGTTGAGCGTTTCCAAAAAGTAATTGATACATGGAATGATACTTCAGAATCTCTTAAAGATGAAGTTGTCCGTAATTTCCGTCAATCTGATCCTCTTAATTCTGTCTATATGATGGCATTTTCTGGGGCAAGGGGGAACATTAGCCAAGTTCGTCAGTTAGTCGGTATGCGTGGTTTGATGGCTGATCCTCAAGGGGAAATTATTGACTTACCCATTAAAACTAATTTTCGTGAAGGATTAACCGTTACAGAATATATTATTTCTTCCTACGGTGCAAGAAAAGGTTTAGTTGATACTGCGTTGCGTACTGCCGATTCTGGTTATTTAACCCGTCGTTTAGTGGATGTTTCTCAAGATGTCATTATTCGTGAAACTGACTGCGGCACCACAAGAGGGGTAACGGTTTTACCCATGAAAGATGGAGAACGGACTTTAATTCCTTTGGGCGATCGCCTTTTAGGTCGTGTATTAGCAGAAGATGTGATCAATCCTGCTACGGGGGAAGTAATTGGTGTTCGTAATCAAGGTATTGATGAACCGTTAGCAAAAGCCATCGGTGAAGCGGTGGAGCAAGTAAAAGTAAGATCTCCTCTTACCTGTGAAACTGCCCGTTCTGTCTGTCAAAAATGTTACGGTTGGTCTTTGGCTCATGGTGACTGGGTAAATATGGGTGAAGCTATCGGTATTATTGCAGCCCAATCCATCGGTGAACCTGGGACTCAGTTAACCATGCGTACTTTTCACACTGGGGGGGTATTTACAGGGGAAGTTGCTCAACGGATTACCACTCAACGAGCTGGTACTATTAAATTTGATAAAAAACTGAAAGTCCGTGATACTCGTACCCGTCATGGAGATCAAAAATTATTAGTAGAAATCGCAGGGAATATTCTTATTGGTGATACAAAAATCAATGTTCCTAAAGATAGTTTATTAGCTGTCAGAGAAGGAGATACCGTCGGAATTGATGATTTATTGGCAGAAGTCATGCCTCAAAAAACCAGATCGACTGAAAGAGTTACCAAAGATGTTTCTTCAGATTTATCTGGTGAGGTTCAATTTGCTGATGTTTCTCCTGAAAGTCAAACCGATAAACAAAGTAATACCACAACGAAGGCAACTCGTAACGGTTTAATTTGGGTTCTCTCCGGACAAGTTTATAATTTACCCCCAGGTGCTGAACCTGTGGTTAAGAATGGTGATAAAATTACCGTTGGTTCAGTTTTAGCCGAAACTAAGTTAAAAACTAAAAGTGGTGGGGTTTGTCGTTTCTCTGAAGGTAATCGAGAAATTGAAATTATCACCGCCTCTGTGTCTTTAGATCAAGCTGATATTTTCCTTGAACATAACGGTAGTCAACAACAATATGTTATTCATACTCCTAAAGGCGATCGCTTTGCCTTAAAAGTTGTGCCGGGTACGAAAGTTCAAAATAACCAGATTGTAGCGGAATTAATTGATGATACTTTCCGAACTAATACTGGTGGTATCATGCGTTATGCAGGACTTGAAACAGGACGAGGCAACCGTAAACAAGGTTATGAAGTTATCAAAGAAGGTACTTTAATTTGGATTCCTGAAGAAAGTCACGAAATTAATAAAGACATCTCCTTATTATTAGTGGAAGATGGTCAATATGTGGAAGCTGGTACAGAAGTAGTTAAAGATATTTTCTGTCAATCAAGCGGTATTGTGGAAGTAATCCAGAAAAATGATATTTTACGAGAAATCGTTATCAAACCCGGACATTTGTACATGGATTTAGATCCTGATTACTTAGCGACGGTGGAAGATGGAACGATTATTCCTCCGGGTACGACTATTACTGACGGTAGTGTCACTGAAGATGAATTTTTAGCGGAATTTGTTGATACTAACGAAGGGGTTGGTTTATTATTGCGTCCCATGAAACAGTATGAAATCTTTAATACCACTCAGTCTCCTTCCCAAGAGTCTTTAAATAGCGCAGGAGGTGCTATTAATTTACGTCCTGTATTGCGTACTTTCTTTAAAGATGGTGAAAGAGTTAAAAGTGTTGAAGGTGTACAACTTGTTACGACTCAATTAGTTTTAGAAACCGTTGAGGGTTTAAGTGCAGATATTGAATTAATACCCCATGAAATCGAAGAAGATGGTTTCCGTCTGCAAATCGTAGTTTTAGAATCAGTGATGTTACGTCGGGAAATGGAATCCGAGTCGAATATTATCACTCGTGTTCTAGTTACTGATGGCCAAGAAATCTCTCCGGGTGAAGTAGTAGGTACAACGGAAATTCTTTGTTTAGAAAATGGCACTATTCAAGGGATTCGAGAAGGTGTTGAAGCCATCCGTCGTATTTTAGTTGTCCGAGAAGATGATAATGTTGACATCGAATTTGATGCTGATATAAAACTACAGAAAAAAGTAGGAAATTATGTTACTCAAAGTGACTATTTAGATGTCGATAAAACAATCTCTTTCCCCGAATCGGGTATAATTACAAACATAGAGAAAGGAAAGTTAACCTTACGTTACGCTCGTCCTTATCGTGTATCACCCGGTGCGATTCTCCATATTGAACAAGGAGACTTAGTACAACGAGGAGATAACTTAGTATTACTGGTATTTGAACGAGCAAAAACTGGGGATATTGTTCAAGGTTTACCGAGAATTGAGGAATTACTTGAAGCTCGTAAACCCAAAGAACCAGCTTTATTATCTCGCAGACCGGGTATTTGTCAAGTAGAATATCGAGAAGATGAAGCTATTGACGTAAAAATTATTGAAGATGATGGTACTATTTCAGAGTATCCTCTCAACCAAAACCAGAATATCATCGTTAATGATAATCAACGAGTAGAAGTAGGCGAACCTTTAACCGATGGTTTACCTAGCCCCCATGAAATGTTAGAAGTATTCTATGGATATTATCAGGAACATATGGGGATGTATGATGCGGCTTTGGCAGCATTACAAAAAGCTCAATTATTCTTAGTCAATCAAGTACAAGGGGTTTATCAATCTCAAGGTATTGATATTTCTGATAAACATATTGAAGTAATTGTACGTCAAATGACCTCTAAAGTGAGGGTTGATGATGGTGGTGATACTATTCGCTTACCCGGGGAATTAGTAGAATTACGAGAAATTGCCAAAGATAACGAAACTGTTGCTATTACTGGTGGCGCACCCATACAATATACTCCGATGCTCATGGGTATTACTAAATCTAGTTTAAATACTGATAGCTTTATTTCGGCAGCTAGTTTCCAAGAAACCACCAGAGTATTAACAGAAGCCGCCATCGAAGGTAAAACAGACTGGTTACGAGGTTTGAAAGAAAACGTTATTATCGGTCGTTTAATCCCCGCAGGTACGGGTTATAATGCCTATGATCAACATCTTGACTGGGATGATCCCGAACCCATCGTTAATAATATAATTTCTTATAGTGATCCTTTAGATCAAGATGAGATAAACACTTTGTCTATCAGAGATAATGAAGATGTCATTATTGATGATCAAGTAGCCAGAGTTTTGTCTCCTGAAGAGTCTATTCTTTATGATGATGATTATGATGTCAGCGATGACAATGATTATGAAGAGGATGATTATGAGGAGGATATTGACGAATAGTCAACAATTTTCTAGGGTATAATTAAAAAAATTATCACATAAAGGGAAGATTTAATATATTGAAAATGAAGCAAGATAAAAATTATTTTATGTCAGGTTTCATCTTCAAAATATATTATATACTTCCTTTTTTTACTATTTATAATCTAATTAACTTATTTTATTACTTTACTTAGCTATGAAAAAAAAAATTATTATCTTAGATGATATAGAAGAACAAAGTCAGTTTTTTTTACAACTACTTCAAGAAGCTAATTATAAAGTAACAATTACTAACCAAGAGTCTCAACTTCTGGATTTAATTTCTAATGATTTTCCTGATCTTATTCTCTTAAATGCTAATTTTAAAGATAAAGATACATATTTAGTTTGTAGAAAAATTAAAGTATTAGAAATGGGAGAAGATATACCCGTTATTTTTATTAATAAAAACCAAGATAGTTTTTCCCCTGAAATGATGTTTAATGCTGGAGGCTCTGATTATATCAATTATCCTTTTAGTACAACAGAAATATTGCATCGTATTTATTTACAAATAAAGTTGAAAACTATCACAGAAGATTTAAAAGAAAAAACTAATCAATTACATAAATTAATTCCCCATTATCAAAAGTTAAAATTCGCCTTAGAAAAAGCTAAATTAGAATTAGCAAATAGAGATAAAAATAATCAGATTAGTATTTTACTTTCTCGAGAAGTATTTGAAAAAACTTTACAGCAAGAATGGTTAAGAGGAGCTCGTCAAAGATCATCTTTTGGTGATTTATCAGGTACAAATATTTCTTTAATAATGACTCAAATTAATGACTTTACGGCTTATCAAAATAATCATGAATCAGAGTTGATTGATAGTTGTCTTAATATAATCAGTAACGTCCTTCAGTCAACCATAAAAAGGCCTGGAGATATAGTCGGTAGTTTTATTAAAGGACAATTTGTCATTCTTTTACCTAATACAGATCAAGATGGAGCGAGAACTGTAGCACAAATTATTAATAGCAAGTTAGAAAAATTACAAATTCCTCACCATTACTCTGATTTTAGTGAATATCTGACCTTTAGCAGTGGTATTGCTACGGGTATTCCTACTCAAGCCTTACCCCCTAGCATACTGATTGAAGTTTCGGAAAATGCCCTAAATACTGCTTTATCTCAAAGACAACATAATGTAATTGTGATTGATAATTTTTAATCCCTAACTTTACTTTGTCTCTTAAAATATGGTGTTGTCAGTAATATATCAAAAAACTTCAATGAGATTTTTGTGCATAATTTAATGATTTAGTGATAGTTAATTTTTAAGCATTTTTGTAAGTTTATCACTTACTTTCCTTAAGACTCCATTGATAAAACGAAACCCGTCATCATCAGAATAATTTTTGGCAACCTCAATGGCTTCATTTATCGCTACTTTATGATCTACGTTTAAAAAAGCCATCTCAGCCACTGCAAGACGAAGAATATTTGCATCTATTTGGGTTAAACGATTTAAAGTCCAATCTACCATAACTTCATTTAAAATAGCTTCAATTTCAATGCGACGACGATCAACTGTACCGATTAATTCTACCGCATATTCTCTCACTTCATGATGACGAGATAACTGGACAAATTCGGGAATTTCAATAACGCTACCCAGACGATTAATGGCTTTTTGAGTGAGGGTAATAGCATCTTTAAGCATGGTTTTGGCACTTCCTAAATCCGTAGCACGAGTATCACTTTTAAAAAGTTTATCATTACTACGATTTAATTCATCGGATGCTGTTTCAATAGTACTTTCAATTTCTACCGTTAAAGTACGAATTGCACCTAAAATAAGATCATTTATTTCTATATCTTCAAGTTGTTCTGATTTCGCCCTAAATTGGCTTAAAGTTAGTAACGACAGTATTCTAGCAGTTCTTCTCGGTTGTTGACGAATGGACATTTTATTCGATTCTTAAATAGCACTAATCCTTTAATATACACTAAGTAGGTATCTAAAATTAATTGTTTGTTTACTTTTCACAATTTTAATAATAAATATAATTATAAAAAACTATGAATGTATATTAATAAATTAAAAATGTTGAATTTTTGACTCAAATTTGCTAGGATAGAACTCTTTTTTGTTGATATAGTGTTTTTAAACAGTGGATTTTTATAGTCTTTTGATTCTCTGCACAAATCCTAAATAAGCATTTTTACTTATGTTTACTTGAATGTTAAATTTGATTAACAAAATCATCTTGTCAGAGAAACATTTGATAGTCTGAGGAAAGAAGAAATAAAACCTCACAAAGATTAATGAAACATTTTTCAGATAATTGGATTAAAGAATGGTGTCAAGATAATGGTTGGACAGACTTATTTCTCGAAAGTCGTCACTATTGGGCATTTCCTCCTCATGCAGTAATGCCTTTACCGATACCAAAAGAAACTTTAATTCAAATCAAAGCAGAAAAAGGGTTATCTCAAGATGAAAAAATTTGGTCATTAATAGCTGTTATGGTAACTATTATCGCTATTGCTTTTACTTATCTCCTTCACAATCCTATGGCTTTAGTTTTTGCCTTTGCTTTTACGGCGATTATCGTCGCTAATTTTGAATTGGAATATTAATCAGGCAAACTATATCAATTATAGTTGTGAAAGAATTAATTATATTTTTTGAAAAATTGTTTTTCTATTAATAAATAAATTGGTAAACTTTGTCTTAAAAAGCACTCAAAACTAAATTTGTCATGATTAGTACTTAAACAATAATCTTCAATTTTATTGCCTAAATCAGCTTGTTTTCCATGGGGTAATCTCACAATTTTTATTTTTATTTAATTTTTATCAATTATTTTAAAGAAACAGACGTTATTAACTAGCTCATTTGTGTCAAAATTTAACAAGTTTGCTGAAAATATAATGTTACTTGTAATAAAACATGAGAAAAATAACGAAAATACTCAAATATATCGCCCTTTCTTTTGCCTGTTTAGGTTTAATTATGGCTTGTAATGCTAATAATGGACAACAAAATATTCCTCCTTCCACAGAGAATAATGGTAGAATTACCATCGGCACTACCTTGAAAGCTAGAACATTAGATCCAGCAGATAGTTATGAATTAGCTGGTTTAAACTTGATTTATAATATCGGTGAAAGTCTTTACACTTATAAACTAGGCACAACGGAATTAATCCCTTTATTAGCCACTGCTATGCCTACCGTTAGTGATGGTGGTTTAACTTATAAAATACCCGTTAGAGAAGGGGTTAAATTTCATGATGGTGCAACTTTTAACGCCGAAGCTATGAAGTTTTCTTTAGATAGATTTATCAAAAATGGTGGTAAGCCTTCTTTTTTGTTAAGTGATGCGGTAAAGGAAATTAAAGCAACGGGAGAATATGAATTAACTATCACTCTCAATAAACCTTTTGCGGCTTTTCCTGCTTTACTTGCTTTTCCCGGAGTTTGTGCCGTTTCTCCTCAAGGTTATACTATCGGGGAAGGAGAATTTAAGCCTAATGAATTAATCGCTACAGGTCCTTACAAGTTGACTGCTTTTAATAGTGATTCGGTGACATTAGATGTATTTGCGGATTATTGGGGAGAAAAACCCGTTAATCAAGGTGTTGACTTACAAATTTATGCGGGTAATTCTGCTAATCTTTATAATAGTTTCTTAACAGGTGCTATTTCTGTCGCTTATCAAACTTTTGCTCCTGAACAAATTACGACTTTACTCAAAGATGCCACAGAAGGTAAATTTCAAGGAGTACAAGGGGCAGGTACTGCGGTGAGTTACATGGTGTTAAATCGCAATCAAAAGCCTTTAGATAAACCTGAAGTACGACAGGCGATCGCAGCGTTAATGGATCGTAAATTAATTGTAGAAAGAGTATTACAAGGACAAGCAGAACCGTTATATAGTCTAATTCCTAACGTTTTTGAGGTTTCACAACCTATTTTTCAAACCAAATATCAAGACGGTAATATTGCCTTAGCCAAAGAATTATTAGTTAAAGCTGGTTTTAGTGCTGAAAATCCTGCGATTATTGAAATTTGGTATCCTTCTTCTTCCAAAACCCGTAGCGGTGTAGCAAGTACTTTAAAAGCCATGGCAGATCAACAATTAGAAGGTATAATCCAATTTATTCCTAATGCAGTAGAAAGTGCCACAGCTTTTAGTAACTTAGGTAAAGGAATTTATCCGAGTTTTTTAGGAGACTGGTATCCTGACTTTCTCGACGCTGATAATTATATACAACCCTTCTTACAATGCGTTAAAGGTAGTGAAACAGAAGGATGTTTAGAAGGAGGTGCGCAAACTCAAGGCTCTTTCTTTTATAATCCTAAAGTTAATGAGTTAATCGACAAACAACGCAAAGAATCAGGGATGGATATTCGTAAAACAGCCTTTGCAGACATCCAAACAATTATGGCAGAAGAAGTGCCTTATATTCCGTTGTGGCAAAATAAAGATTATGCTTTTGCTAAAAATGACGTAACTGGTGTTGTTATTAACCCTAGTCAAAGTTTTCCCTTTTGGACAATTAAGTAAGAAACTAAAAGGAATTAGAAGGAAAATGGAGAATTTCTGTTTGAATTAGATTTACCCAACGAAAATCAGTATTTTTAAATATTGCACCCTCAAAATTACTTAATATGATGTCAGCTTTAATCAGATGAGTATTAATTAACCCTGCATTTTTAAAATTACTTTTATATATTTTCGCTTCTCCTAATTCCGTTTCATATAAAGTAGTATTACTTAAATCTGATTCACTAATCATTACTTGTTTTAAGTCTGCTTCACTCAAATTTCCTCGATGTAACTCAGTATTAATCAATATTGCTTTTCTTAAAGAAGCTAATCTCAAGTTGACACCGATTAAATTAGCCTTAGTTAAATTCCCATGGTTTAAATTAGCAAATCTCAAGTTACTACCAATAAAATTCACATCAGTTAAATTACAGTTACTTAAATTTATTCCTTCTAAATCATAATTACTCAAATTCATTCCCGAAAGATCAATTTTGACATCATCATTAAATTTGCGCCATTGATTCCATTTTTCGACATTTTTAATTAAATTTAACAAATATTCTTGATTATTCATCCTTTTTACTCATTAACCTCTGATAAACTAACTCTACCTCCCATATTCGCCATAGCAGTTAAAGCAGCATCCGCACCAGCTTTTATATCCCTTTCCTCTCCGCCTAAATAAACTCTACCAAAACTACCCACAGCTTGAACAGAAAGAATATTTATCAACGCCGCTTTTTCAGCCTCATTAGCCGCCAATGCCGCATAAGCCGCAGGTTTTACTTCCAAAACATAAAGAGTTTGTTTCGCTAGTAACATTTGTCCTCTTCGATTACGATTAATAATTTGTGCTTGGAAAGGATCTATATTACGAATAATTTGACTAGAAACAACTTCAGGTTTAAGACAATCTTTTTTACTTACTCCCAAAGCATCTAAAATAGCTTTTCCCGCAATTTTTGTTTCTCCTTGATTACTCGAATGAATTTCTAATAATCCATAAAGACGTTCTACAAATTGCACTCCTGGTCGTACTGCTGCCGATTTCAAAGCTATATCCGTTATTCTATTAATTTCTATGCCAGGAGAAATCTCAATCCACAAAGAAGAATCACCGGGTAAAGGCAAAAAACCCAATGCAACCGTACCAATATAAGAAGCGTGTTGAGGTTGTAATCGATCTAAATAAACGTAACTACGGAGTTCAACACCCATGTTTTTAATAATTTAACTCTGGTCAACATTGATCAATTATCAATGATTAACCATTAATTAGCAATTATTAATTTAAAATAATACTTTTTGACGACCAAATAATTTACGAGTATCAATAGAATTTACCGCTTTATCTAAAGGCATTTTCCGAAAATTTTTGCCAAAGCTATTCACTTGATATACCATAGAATCATTTAAGTCTAAAGCCGTTAACCAACCTTGTTCATGATGATAAACTCCTGTATCAATGCCAATCCAGCCATTTCCTTTCGCTAATTGTCCTGGTTTAAGACCGTTAAAAGTAAAAGTGATAGTATGACCAATAATAATAGTTTTGTTTTGGAAAAAAGGCGTAACGCTACCATGAAATTCTCTCCGAATCCAACAAAATTCATCGGCGGATTGTTGTAGTAAAGGAAGAGACGGATCTACCCCAGCATGAACTAACCAATAATTATCTAAGTCAAAGTATAACGGTAGATTTTTCATCCACTCAATATGTTCTAATGGTGGCATTTTATGACCATAACTCATCACTGTTGCGTTACCACCATTTTGTAACCATCCTTGAAAGGCTTGATGATTAAGTTGCCCTTTACCTAAAGCATCGAGTAACATAATTTCATGATTGCCCAAAATGCAGTTATAGTTATTCTTGATAACAAATTCTACCACTTGAGAGCTTTGAGGACCTCGATCAATTAAGTCTCCGAGAAAATAAATTTCATCGTTTTGATCTGGTGCTATATTTTCAAACAAACCAGATAAAGCGTCATAATGACCATGAACATCTCCAATTACCAATCGTTTGTTACTCATTCTTCTATATTATGCTCAGTTTTAATTTACAGACTTTATCACAAGTGTAGCCTAAATTATTTTATTATGTTGAGTAAAATAACTATTTATGCTAAATCAAATTTGTGTCAACTTCTACAAAAATTAAACTACTTTGTCAGCCTACTGATGATTCTTGGTTACAACAGGCTTTAAATAACTTAGATCTAATCTTACTAGATCATTCCCATTGTGAACGAAAAGCCGCAGGAGTTGCTGTTAATCTTCTATTTCGTTATCCTTCCCATGAGTCTTTAATTCATCAACTTACTGCCATCGCCAAGGAAGAATTAGAGCATTTTGAACAAGTAAACCAATGGTTAGCCAAAAAAAATATTCCTCTGTCTCCATTAAAACCTTCTCCCTACGGTGCAACCTTAAAAGATGCCATTAGACGACACGAGCCCCATCGACTTTTAGACTCTTTATTAGTATCGGCGTTAATTGAAGCAAGATCTCACGAAAGACTAGGTTTATTAGCGGATAATTGTCCTGATGTTGATTTAGCTAAATTTTATCGAGGTTTAATGGCTTCAGAAGCGAGACATTACGGAATTTATTGGCTATTAGCAACGCAATATTTTGACAGAGAAATTGTTGATCAAAGATTACCAGAATTAGCACATTTAGAAAGTGAAATATTAAGTAATCTTTATCCTGAGCCAAGGATTCATAGTTAACCTGAGTTTCATCCCACATTCCGCACGTCATCATGTAGTTTACAAAAACAATACTTGAATTATATCTAACTTTTATTCAGATATAGAAAATCTTTATCTTCTGACTAAAAATTATAATTTTTTGACTATCTTTTTTATTTTTTGACAGCACAAATAAAAGCTTTTTTGAC